>CEUU01012198.1_pt1 | contig 18330 bp, 16 predicted proteins | sample 531321 | NCBI WGS metagenome assembly CEUU01 (sample SAMEA2622658, study PRJEB7988) | marine metagenome | isolation source: saline water (ENVO:00002010), including
ACGCGATTTCCAGTCGCGCGCACTACCAGGCTATGCGATCTCGGCCTAACCCAGCGGTGGCTATTCTGCGTTTAACATTCACGCCCAACCATTTCGACTTAATCTAGCGAAAATACTCAAAGGTGATTTGACTAGCGTTAGCCATGACCGAGCCGTCTGGAGAGTTGATAGACACCACCGACGACATCCCGTTTAGGCTTCGAGATATGAAACTAAAATTCAACATGGGTGACACGCACCCCATCTTCAATAAAATCGATGAGATAAGAAAACAATGGAAATTCATGATATTACTGGCCAGGCACGACTGGAAACGAGCGAATTATGTTATGTTAGGTTTTGGAATTATTGCCTTTGTTCTGGGTGCGATATCTAGCGATATCGTATCTGGTGGTGATACAATGTCGACTGGGATGGATGGATTACTTGGGGTAGGTTCGTTCTCGTTTTTCCAAATGCTTCTTTCTATTGTTGCGTGGGTAGTGTTTCTCTATTTTGTTTGGGTAGAATTTCCAGTTATGCGGGTTCACTCAATAACCATGATGTTGATTTGGAATGGAATGGTAATGGCCAATGTCTTCTTCCATGAAGGAAATCCTAACTGGCCTGCCGACATAGCACTGGCGGATATGATGTATGGGACTCTAATTATGTTGGTTGTAATATTCTTTACATACTTTTTTTGGAAAGCGGTGACCGACACAAGAGATTTACATGTCCGAGTTCATCATGTTCATGAAGACGTCAGAATAATGGAGCGAGATATGCACGAACACGCACTCGGTGGCTGGAGCTCAATGCTGTTGGTTTGGTTCCTAACAACTTTCATCTCTGCGTGGAGTGGGATTAATTTTGTCGCATCAAGAAATAACGAGTCATACCTTGTGTTATTTACCCACATACTCTCTGGCATAATCGTTGTTCCGTTAATTCTGATGATAATCTGGTATCCTCAACGAATGTTAGGTGATAATGCAAGAATAAGTACATCCGCAGCATTGACTGCTGAGATTGAAATGAAACAGGGTCAATTGAATATTATTACCGATGCAAAATGCCCAGAATGTGCAGTTCCTATCGAGATAAAGATGGAAATGGATGGTCAGATTTTGGTTCCTTGTCCAGAGCATGGCTGTGAAACATTTAGCGGTGTTATTGGCTCTGTATGTTCTGGTTGTGACAAAGAATTCCCGTCTCGCTTTGATTGTCAATCATGCAACACAAACATTCCATATGTTGATACTATTCCTGATTCGGAGGCATGGTGATGTACTCACATCTGCGCGACGACTTTCCTACCTTGCGAGGCGAGCAACCGCCAGCATACCTCGACAATGCATGTGTAACCCTAAAGCCAGACTCAGTGATTAACTCAATTAGTGATTACTACAGCATGTATCCGGGATGTGGTGGACGATCCGTCCATCGCTATGGAACTCAAGTATCGCGTTTAGTTGCACAATCCAGACAAACGATTGCAAAATTCATCAATGCAAATTCGGTCAATGAGGTAGTTTTTACCAGAAACGCAACACATTCCATAAACCAAATTGCCAAGGGAATATCATGGCAAAAAGGTGATGTTATTGTTACTGGCGACCGAGAGCACAATTCAAACTTAGTACCTTGGTTGCAGCTTGTTGAGGAGAAGGGTGTAGAGCATCGCATTGTAAAGTCCAATCCTGACAACACTTTCAATGTAGAAAATTTTGAACAAGTCTGTGAAGATGTTGGAGAGCGGTTAAAATTAGTATCATTTAGCCATGTTGGTAATTTAGACGGAATCTCTGTTCCGATAAAAAAAATCGCCAAAATTACTCATGAGTATGATGCACTTATTGCTGTTGATGGAGCTCAATCAACACCTCACATGCGCGTGGATGTCCAAGATCTTGATATCGATTTCATCTCATTTTCAATCCATAAAATGTGTGGTCCTTCAGGAATGGGTGGGCTGTGGGGTCGTTACGAATTATTAGAATCGTTAAGGTCTATTCAGTCTGGTGGACAGACTGTTCAAACCTCGCATTATGACTCAGTCAAATGGGCAGCGCCACCATCAAAATTCGAAGGCGGGCTTGGAAATTTTGCCGGCATGATAGCGAGTGGAGAAGCCGTTGATTATTTGTCAAAACTCGATATGAATGCCGTTCACGAACACGAGATTAGACTAAATAGCATCATAACAAACAAAATAAAACATTTAGACTCAATAAAAATTATCGGTCCAGAGGATGCCAAACAGCGAGGAGGGATATGTTCAATATTAATGGGCGATTTACCCTCCCATGATATTGCTATTCTACTTGACGAAGCCGCTAATGTGATGGTTAGAAGTGGGCAACACTGTGTTCATTCATGGTTTAATGCACACGGACATTCGAATGGATCACTAAGAGCATCAGCATACTTTTACAATACTGAGGAAGATGCAAATCTTTTCGCTGATACTTTCACAGAGGCCGTCGAAGCATTTGGTTGATTGTCATGGAAGCCATCCCAGAGTTAATCACAACACAGAGTGTTCCTGATGAACATATGGTTTCCCAACAGCAATCATCTAGGCGATTTGTCGCATATCTCGTCGTATTAACATTAATTCTGGTTTTCTCAACCAGTTACATGATTGATGTCTTCAAAGATAACAATCCTTTCGCACCAAGGCCTACTGACGGTGCCCTTTCTGCTCAGGAAATATACCAAGAATTGGTTCAAACCGATGATACAAAGCTAGATGGTACTGGAATTAAAGTTTGCATAGTTGATTCTGGAATAGATATGACCCACAAAGACCTCTCTAGTCTAGAGTTAACAGGCTGGCAGGACTTTGTTAACAACCAAGACCAACCCTATGATGACCAAGGACACGGCACTAGCATGGCCGGGCTATTAGTTGCCGATGGGTGGATGCAAGGCGTGGCAGCGGATGTTGACCTATATGTCGCTAAAGCATTATCAGGGAATGGTAGTGGTGATGATGGGGTTGTAGCTGATGCTATCGATTGGTGTGTTCAACAAGGCGTTAACATAGTGTCACTCTCACTTGGTGGGGCGCCTGGGTTGATTCCGTTCAATCCATTTGGAGGTCGTGATTCTAGTGATGCAGCTAGCGATGCAATTGACCAAGGTATCGTTGTGGTAGCTGCTGCTGGTAATGATGGTGGCCCAGATGATGACGGCGATGTAGCCCACCCTTCTAGTGAAAGGTTGGTAATATCTGTTGGCGGTGTAACTGCCGATGGAAGCCACTGGAGTGGTTCATCAGTTGGCGACAACAATGGTAATTTGTTCCCAATTATCCTACCACGACAAGACCCTAACAAAAAGCCTGAAATTGTTGCTCCGGCGGAGGGAGTCCCTGTAATCAACAATGATGGAACGTGGTCAATAGTTGACGGAACAAGCGCGGCGACTGTATACGTTACTGGAGCGATTGCGCTACTTCTTGAGGCGCAACCCAGTCTAGTCGCAAATGGTTCAGCAGGCTCATCAGATAACGTCCAACAAATCAAACAGGCATTAATGGAGACTGCTAAACCTCTGCCTGGTCAAGATGGGCATGATGACAATTATGGCTATGGATTGATACAAGTAGAAAATCTAATCCAATATTTCGAGTGATTATTTCTTCAGAAAAGCAACAATTGTTCCTTCAAATACTGGAATGAAAGCAATATTATAACCAACTTGTTTGGACTTTATGAGTTCTATCCATTCATTGAACCCATCGACTAGCGCCATTTGGGAATCATCTTCTTCATCGACTTCTCCTGATGGCACTAACGGTTCTGTGGCGATCAAAATCCCGTTTGGTGAGAGTAACTCTAGCGAGTTGTGAATTGACTTGGCCAGTATTTCAGGCTTCTCATCAACAATAATCACATCGTAGTTAGTTATTAATGGTGCATCTCCAACCCCCAGGCCACTAACAGTAGCGGCCTTCCAAGCAATAGTTTCTGCAGCTAAAGTTTGTAACTCACCAACCTTGATATTCGTCCAATCTGCAGCTTCATAACGGTCAACAAGGCGTTTGATTATTACAGCAAACTTGTTGCCTTGCTCAATAATATCATACCGTTCAGGTTTATTTTGGGTGTCAAACAGGTCTAGTAACCAAGCACTTCGGTGACCGATACCCCCACCAATTTCAAGAACTGCGTTAGGACTTATTCGGTGGATGCCATCGCGTACTCGACGGATTACTGAGATAGGCCAAGTCACTAAGCCCATGTGCTGCAACTGTTCGTTGATATTTGCCGCAATTAGTGGTTCATCGCGTGGTAAATTTCCGGGCTTGCCAAAAAGATAACTAAGCAACTCTGAGCGTTCGGGTGCATCACCTGAATCTTTGCTCATGCATTGATGCACTAGGCAACAATTCATGAACTCTCGTATCGGGATTTAGGCGATTACTTGAAACCTAATGGACTGTGGGATAGTTGATAGCATGAGTGAGTATGTGGCTGAAGATGACCAAGATGAAATCTTGGAGAACGTCACATATTGTGCTGAATGCGATGAACTTGCAGGACATGAAATACTGAAAGAGAGACAAGTCGGCTCTGGACGAGATTTACTAATAAAATGCATAACTTGTAACTCAATTGCTAATCTGAGCATAAGGGAACCTAAATTGCTCAGATTACCATTCATACTTACCGATGGACCACATTCAAACAGAGTGGAGCTGGAGATTGATGATGATGAAAAATTTAGCATTGGTGATATTTTTGAAGAGTCTGATATGCAGTGGCAGATAAACCAGATTCTCGATACTGATGGGCGGAAACAGGATACTGCTATCGCTACTAGCGTATCGGTAATTTCAGCCTTAAGGACCGACATGGTGAGGGTAAAGGTTACGACCACCAGTGGAGAATTTTCAGATTCGTCCTCAATGTTAGTTGATTATGGCACAAAATTTACTGCTGACACACAAATCGACTATCAGGGTGAAACATGGCGGATTAGAGCAATACACACTGGCGCAGGCAGGACTCTGCGAGGCACGGTCGAAGCTCAAAACATAAAGCGAATATATCTTCATGAACCGCCAAATGTCGAACATTTCGAACCAAAGACTCCGAGAGAAAGGCGGCAAGCATGGAAAGAAGGAAAACTCGGCTATAATCCAAATCCAGAGATACCAAAAGAAGTGACAAAAAAAAGAGTTACTCCTAGTAATAAGCGGAAAAGAAAGCGACCTAGAAAATAATCATGGACGATTCGTCCATGGTAGCAAAAAAGCCTTTGCTACTTGAGCACCGACTGTCGGATTTTCCTTTAAGCGCCTGATACTGTATTCATACCACTGTTTTCCATAAGGGACATAGACTCTCGTTCTATGACCTTGTGCAGCAAGTTTCCTTCTCATTGGCCCTCTGACACCTAATAGCATTTGGAATTCATAACCCGGACCCTTGCCGTTTCTTTGACTACCAGCATTATTTCTAGGATCTGGAGTTTTTGGACCCATTCCGTGCGCCTTTAGTGCTGATAGCGCATGGTCAATAACTGGTTTATCATGCGATGCAATAGCGCAATAAGCACCTGCAGAAAGCATCTTGTCGATACTTGCGTTTGTCGCACTGACTATTTCTCGATACCCTGAATGTGCTATGCTACTTGGTTCGAGGTATATTCCCTTACATATACGGTAATCGGCAGCAGGACCAAGTTTTTCCTCTAAGTAGTCAATATCATCAAAGGTCCTGAATAAACGACCTTGATACACTGTCCCCACATTTGTCAAGCCCTCGCTATGCAGTTGCACTACTACATCGATAGTATCCTGCGTTACTCTGTGATCTTCCATGTCCAGTCTGACAAACATTTCATGTTGTGCAGCCATAGCAACAATTTTCCTGATGTTTTCATAGCCTTTTTCTCGATCTACAAGAAGTCCAAATGCGGTCGGCTTAATGCTGATATTTGAGTCAATTTCATGTTTTATTATTTCATCAATCAACCGACTATACTCATCACAGAAATATTGCGCTTCAGACATTGTGGATATTTCCTCTCCGAGAACATCGACTGTAAAGCAGGCATTTTCTTTACTTAATCGTTGCATAACTCTAATAGCATCTTCGATATTATTACCTGCAACATACCGGCGAGAAACCCAGCCCACAAACCACTTTGGCATACGTATCGTCATGCCAACAACGAGCTTGGAAAACCAACTGGTCATTACTACCCCGTCAGACGCTCCTTTAGGAGATTCATGAGGCTTGTGTTTAATTGGTTAATGCTTCAGTTATTTGTTTAGTTGTTAACAATGGTATGTCAATATCGATGAGATAGTTTCTTATGGCTTGTCGCTGCCATCCTTTGAAGGCTTTTTTATCCATGGAACAGATTATTTTTCCATTTGGAAAGGCTAACCGCGTCGCTGAAACTGCTGATTCTATGGCTTGTTTCCATGTGCCGCCCGGAATATCACCTTCAACTTCTGACTTTACGAATGGTAGAGAGTAAGTCGCCAGCATGTGCCCAAGCCAGATGCCATCAAGCGACGCTAATTTGTTTGCTCTTGGTGCATAATGACCGCCGCCAAGGGTAATCAGAACCAGTTCGCCGGCATTTTCTTCGCAGTCCCATGTCCCGATTGCATTACCTTGTTTTAGTGCCATGCCGTCAGTGATAATACTCGCCAGCAACTTTGCAGCTGACATGTGCGACCAGGTGCTCTCTGTGGAACCAATTTCGATGAACAATGCAGGAACGCCTAGCCAAGGCCCATGATGTGTCACCTCTAATGTCAATTCAAATTCCTGCTCCAAAGTAGTACCTTTGACATACTCTTGGAGCATTTTCCACCACGACGAAAGCCGTGTTGACGGAGGTGGTGCATGACCTGCTTTGCCACCAAATGGCGGCTTAGTACCATACTCTAAATGCGGAACTCCTATTGGATGAAGTGTCAGAGACGGTTTACCACTTGAGGCTGAGTGTTTTGAGGGAAATATTACCTCAGTAACCTTCTCACCAGTCTGTTGAAACCATCGAATATCGATATTGTCCTCATTTAAGATACGGTCATCGAACATCCACATCCTAACATTTCCTAATCTGTAAGATTGTTTTTCTTCCACCGGTCCGATATTTTCCCAATCAAGAGTCTCAAGCAATACTTTGGCTTGATTACTTGACGCAATATCGCTCATATTGACAGCAATCATCGAGACTTCAGAATTGCCCATACTCTCATTGTAACAGATTATATTATTGATTTTTTTCTATACGAGAATTGACAAAGTATTGATAATTGGTTTGCATCATGGCGTGGGGGATTCCAGGGAAACTATCGTTCACGCCAAAACTGGTGTTACCATACAATTCAGGATACGTGATAGTTGGCGTCGACGGTGAGTTACAAAAAATTAGCCAAGATGGGGAATATGTTGGGCAACCAACAAAACCGTTCCCAACCCCGATTAGAGACGCAGTTATTATCGGCGACACCCTTGTAGCCACATGGCTAGATCAGGAGTTAATGTTGGCAAGAATGGCGGCCCTAGATTTAACTAAGGAGTTTACCACTGGTGTAGACCGCGGGGATTTACGTGTTAGAAGAACGATTGACAAATCAATTCACCCCAACGGCAACAAATGGTCACATGTCTTAGATGCGGAACCAATTTCGCTGAGCGCTAATAGCGCATCATTTTCTTTTGTGTTATGGAAGAAAGGTGTGTATAATCTATCTGTTAATTCAATAGAAAATTGGCGCTCTTCAGAACCTTCATGGAAGAAATTACTGAAAATCCCTCGTGCAATGGAAACAATTGCCAGCACTTGTGACGATGAGAAATTTGAAATTTGGTCTAAAGGGGGTGGCTTGATAAGATATGACGTGAAATCTGGCGCAATACTACACAAGGATACTATTTCGCTAGATGGTTACTTGAACAAAGTTTTCATGCATAACGAAAACTATCTGTTGCTATTCAACAATTCAAACATCGTGCTTTATGAGGATAGTGAAGTAGTTCTCAACGCAAAACTATCAGGCCCAATAACACATGCAGATTGGTGTAATGAGCAAGGTGGATGGTATGTGGCTGGTTGGCGAGAGATATTATTCATCTCGAAGGATACTCAGAGGCGAATACCGTTAGAGGAAATAGCAGTATTTGTTGAGGCAAAAACAGGTTTATATCTCTGCAATGATGGTAACTGGGACATCATCGAGAGTGGTGATTCAAACTAACTACTGTTCGATAACCTCGGTGTATCCACAGCGGCCACACGATTTTCGGTTGGCATGAATTGCCATAAATACGCCCGGTCCACACAACTTGCAGAATTCTGCTTTGCGTTGTAGTTTACCGTCTTCTCCGATTGAATATTTATTCCACTTTGCTGCAGGGTTTGGTCCATCAGACATTATTCATCGCCTCCTTCTTCTACTGGATTTTCAGCCGATTCTGCTGGCTCATCGCTGGTAGAAGGTTCAGATTTTGCAGTGCGGAATTGCTCATGACGCTTGTGGATATATTTTGGTTCGACCTTCATTGCATCCTCATCACCATAGATATATGCCAACCCAGTGGTTAAGGGTTGGCCAAATCTAGTGTTACAGTCTTTGATTATGATGTAATCAGGATTGGACTTGGGCTCCAAAGTCTTGACTAAGTCCATTACCTCTTTTCTTGATGGCGTGGCTTTCCCGTTATGTCTCCAACTGAACTTTATTTCTACTCTGTTGAGAAGCTTGTTTTCCATTCTGTCTACTATTTCCATCTAAATCACCTCATTTCATCTGGTATTGACCTTGAGCGCATATTTCCCCGGTCTATCTACGTTCAGACGCTTAGCTATTTCAGAACGCTCTGGATCCATGATGATTACATAACCCTGCCAATCAGTAGTGACCTGAGCGCTAGGGCATCTGTTACAAATAGGAATTTCATTTTTCTTTTCTGGGTCTGGCAAAATGACGCTGCATTCAGCACAAGCAAACGGATTTTTTGGCATAATACTCAACTCACTCATTGTTGTCCTCATCTATCCAAACGTGGCAACCTAGACCTGGTTGCTTGCTAGTCAGACCAATTTTTGACCTTCGAGGGTCACTTGTATCTGGTGACAATGAAACTATCCTAGCCCTGATGGAATCGCCAATTTGCAATCTTCGGCCAGTTTGTTTTCCTTCAATCCACCCCATTCCTACGTTGGCATCAACTGTGTCGTCCATTATCTGCGACTTGTGAAGTAGTGCCTCCATTGGTCCAATTCTGACAAACGCACCGAATTCGTTGACCTCAGAAACCACTCCCTCAACAATTTCATAGTCATCCATGCAAAACAAAACGGCATCGAACCTAACCCTTTGGTAAATTGCACCGTCTCCGTGTATTATTCTTCCACGACCCAGTGGTTGATGATTTGTTGTAACCAATACGAATCGATTATCATCATCGAATCTACCTTCAAACGCAGTCATTGATAGCCTGTCGATGTGCTGGTCTAGTGATTGTCCTTTACGCATATATTCCGCAGGAATACGAATTGTATCTTCTTTTGTGACAATTTTATACATTTTTTTCACATCCTTTAGCCGATTCAAAGGAACATGGTGAAGAATAGCGTGCTATTCTGTCCTTCACCGGTGTCACCTCGGGATAGAATCGACCGTAGTCGTGTTTGCCACCGACGACCCCTATTTAATGGAAACGGAAATGGCACGCATTAACGACATATTGGCTGCCTCAAAAACCATGCAAATTTGATGCATAAGTCATGCTTGTTGCCATAAGTCATAACAACCCCTTCGACACACATGTTGCCATGTCCTCTGCGAAAGCCTTCAACCGGTGGCAAACAAAGCGGGCATTGTCGCTTGTTATATTGCTAGTTATGACACCACTTTTGAATCTTGCAGACCCGTCAGAAATCACCATATTCAGTGATTCTCACAACTCATCATACACAGCAGAAAATCCTTGGAATCCTCAAAGCCAACCATGGGCTCAATATTCAGGAGTCCCCACTCACAACGGGACTATGCCAGCGCACAGCCCAAGCGGCGGTCCCGGACTTGGCGATGTTGCTAATGTTACCACATTTGGAATCATCGATTCACCCACAGTCAACTGGGTGGCGCTTGAAGATTTAGATGGCGCAGACACATATGGGTCGGTAATTGGCGATTTTTCTGCGAGTGTAACATCAACACCAGCCGCAGTTGAGAGGTGTGGCTTGGGCGAATTATTCGCCGTGATAATCTCGAGCGATTCTGGTAGTAGCACAATGAGTATTGTTACAGGCGATGATGCGAAGACAGCTTGGGAGGTAGACTTGGGGCAAACCCAGACAATACGATCAACACCCATGATTACAGATATTAATGGAGACGACAAACAAGAAATAATACTAGCATACGATACAGATTCCTCTCTCGAAATCGAAGTTTGGTCCCCTGCACTAACTTGCTCTGAGTCAGGGTGGGTTAAATCAGGTCATGCGAATGAAAAATTATGGTCGTTTAGCGATGCTGATTATACTCTTGGTATCGATAGCCCACATTTTCCAACAACCCAATCAAATCACAAATCAATTACTCAGCCGTTACTGGCTGATTTAGACCTTGATGGAGATGCAGAGCTTGTGTTATCTGTTGTTGATAAAGGATCTAACGACCCAACCGTTACTGCACTAACCCTGACTACCTCAAGTCCGAACGACTTTGATTGGGAGGTAGTGCTGGACAAAGGAACCCACCCCTCAGACCCTGCATGGGGTATGCTTGACGACGATTCAACTGCCGTTGTTCTGACAACGATTGATGCTAATTCTGGTAACATGTGGTTATGGCGTATTGACGGTGAATCTGGGTCTATCGAACTTGGCCCAGTTAGTTTGAGTGGTACTGATTCTGACTCTGACTCACCTCGACTTCGCCTTCCCGGTCCTGTTATCGTCCAGTTGGATGCTGACGATGCACCTGAGATGATTCTAACTATTCCTACCGATGCAAACGGCCGGACTAATGGCAATGGCGCAAGATTTGTTGCCATGGAGATGACATCGACAGATGAAATATGGCAATTCAGAACGCCAAACGGCTATTCAGATTCTCAGCCGCTGCCAATTGATACCACAAATGACGGAATACACGACCGATTGTGCTGGGTTACTTGGTATTCAGAATCAACAGTTACATTCAATCGGAAAGGAATGGCTGGCTGTCATGATATTTCCGCAGATCCACCAATAAAAGAATGGTCGAAAGATATGCAGCGTGGAAGTGGTAATGACAACGATGAAATTGGTGTTTCGCCCCCAATTTGGATGGACATAAACGATGATGATTATCCGGAACTAATAGTTCCTTATGGTAAACGCTTGTGGGCTTTTGATGGCGAAGATGGCACTTCATCTGAGGTATCAGATGGTTGGTCATCACCCCTAGGCATGCCAAAGCGGGTTTGGTCTGCGCCAGCAGTTGCTGACATGGATAATGATGGTACATTGGACATTTTAATCGGTGATACATTAATTTCACAAAATGTTGCAGATTTCGCACCGCTAAGTGATAATCGTGGGATAAGTTTCAATCCAAGTCAACCAGATCCCGGTGATACTGTAACAGTTACCGGGCAATTCAGTAATACTGGAACACTCGACAATGAAGATGACCTTGATGTTGTTCTAAAACAAAATGGTAATGAAATTATTCGACAGAGATTTACCGACGTGGAACCGATCTCGCCATCTGGCAATGGTGGACCTCATACCTTTAGTGTCGATATAATTGCCGAACTTGGCATCCACAACTTTGAGATGATATTGGATGTCAACGGCAATTTATCAGAGGCGCGCAAAGACAATAATTATGCACAAATTAATTTGCTAGTTGTTGAACCGTATGCCGCTCAAATTGACATCCCAAGTGTGGTTCCAAGAATTTCTCCGGGCGGCTCAGAAGAAGTAACTGTGTCTCTGCTCGCTACTGGTTCACGAACGGACAACTGGATTTTGGATTGGGATGATAGCAACCTGCCTAACGGCTGGACATTCAATCCAGCAGCTAACCAGGATTTGAATGCAAATCTTGTCCCCGGTGTTGCCCAAGAATTTGATTTTATCGCCACGATACCACAATCAGCACTTGGCGATGACAACTCATTTGTAACACTATCATTAACCCTAGACAGCGACGCTGGAATATCCTTCAGCACAATACTACCGATTGAAGTTTTGCGAACTAGAGGGCTGTCAATCGTTGGCCCAAGTGGCTTGGACAACACTTCAGGATTCGGTAGACCCGGAGATACAGCCACAGCATGGATGATGGTCGAAAATCTAGGAAATGCCTATGAGACCTCAACTTCAATTGATTGGACTGCTCCCTCATGGGGAGGCACACCAAGCCTAGTTGACTTAAACGGCGTCGAAATATTTTCTATCAATCTCGCACCCAACGAGCAAAAGGAGTTGTTGGTCAATTTAGCAACACCAAATAGTATCCAACCCGGTTCGATAACAACGACAAAAATGACCATGTGCATTGGCAGTGGAGATGATACTCTTTGTGAGGAATTCAACATAAATCTGACTGCGTCATTGGTAACAGTAACACAAATTCATCAGCGAACCTTGCCAAACTCTAGTCTCCAATGGTCCGTCCAAGGAGCGATTCCCTCCGATGGCTCGATGATTTGGAACACTGTTGCAGCTAACATGGTCCATACAAACTGGGTTTGGAGTGTTGATGGTGATTTATCATTTAATGGCAACAACATAGAGGCTAATGGCAATTCTGGTGAGGCTTTCACTGGTAATATTTACTTGGACCTACCTGTCAACGCTGTTCCACAACGTCACTATTTTACAACAAACTCACAATCTGACAACTATCATGACCTATTCTTTACTATGCAAGTAATGCAAGTATACCGGAGTGCAGCAACTATTGTACAGCCAACGCAAAGCGTTAACGGAGAGCCTATTTCAATGATAGTAGAAACGACAAATCAAGTTCTACTACGATTGGAAAACCCTGGTAATGGTGAAGATGATTTTCTACTTAGTAGCGAAGTGATTGCAGGAATGGGTATGTCTGCACCGCCCGTTGTAGATTTGATTGAATACAACCCACAACGAACCCTCGGAGCATTGGCCAGCACCATTGCAACCGTGGATGTTACCCTATCTGCGGATACACCAGCACAAGAGCCGTTCATCTTGAGATTTAGTTGGGAATCACTGGGTGGTCAAAATATAATCTCGATTGTCGACCTGCTAGTAGAGGCAGAACCAGATCACCGTTGGAATGTCACACTGACTGATGGCGACGCATACAGTATACTTCCCTCAGAAACACTTTCACTGGATTACACTGTCAAAAATACTGGTAATGCCCAAGACAATCTAGTAGTTATACCGACCATTATTATGGAGTATCATTCCGGCGATGATAGTATTTGGGTAACTGACAGCAACACATATCCGAACATCGAAATCAATCAAACCGTTAGTTTGAACATCAACATAACGGCGCCGGGCGACGCCTGGAATGGAACCAAAGCAATTGTAACGCTTAATTTATACTCCGATGAATTATTTGTTACTAACACCTCTCTAACAATCGAGATAAAACAAATATCTGGTTGGAGATTAAATTTATCAGACACTAATTTGGTAATCGAGCCGGAAGGACAAAACCTGACTCTAAATGTGGAACATCTCGGCAACTTAGCGAGACAGCCATGGTATGCCAAAGCTGGTGAGGGGTGGAATATTTCTGTGCCACAAAATGGTGCTGTTGTCGAACCATTCGGCAACACTACTGTAACTATATTCGTGACACCACCAGAGTATTCAGTTGCTGGTGAAGTTGGTGTGTTACGATTACGAGTATCTGATGGTGATGGCTCCGGCCAAACTATTCAAGAGGTACCAGTAAGAGTAGGCGCATCACCCAGTATTGACCTAAATGCCAAGGGAGATTGGTTACTGAATTCTACTCTGGGGGGTATGCCCACCGCTTGGGTTGAAAATAATGGTAACGACCTAGCGACCCTGTCATTATCTGTAACAGGAATCCCCAATGGATGGGCAGTAGATTATCCCGATAAACTGATTATTGCGCCTAACCAAATAATTGGGCTACCAATTACTCTAACACCTCACTCTTCATGGGATAATACCTCGATATCAGTTAATGTTGAAGTTACACACAATATTATCGGTAGCCAGAGCATATCAATACCCGTAATTGCATCTGACTTTGCTTTTACATCCTCACCAGTAATCTCCGGTGTTGTTGGCAATACAGCAACAGTTACTGTTACCAATAAACATGTATCAGGACCAAGTTATGTTGAGATATTGGATTCAGAACTAACAGTTTCTCTCCAATCAAGTAAACAAAATATAACATTAATATCCGTCGATGGAGAAACAGAATTTTACATCCATTCATTTGGCTATATGCTGCCACAGTTTTCGGCAAACTGTAATTTCATTCCTTCAGCAATGTCTGACCTTGGAAGAACAAGTTTAGCCGGGAAAATTGCGAGTTGCACGCTAACGGCACCGCCAGAAGAGAAATTCACTGGAACAGTAGTGCTGCTTACCAGCGATGGAAATAGTGTGCTCCTAGACAGTAATACGTTCTACGTAGCAAAAGACAGTAGTCTGTTATTTGATGTGAATACGACAAACTGGAAACCTGATGCAGGAGACCTAATGCTAACTCTGATGATTGTCGATTCTTATGGCAGGGAAATAACCCAAAAACAAATATCCGTTACTGCTCGTGCCGGCGGTTGGAATATCGGCATCGACGACTTTAGCGCTGATGGTGATCTCAGAATTGCAATATTGCGAACATCATACCAGAGACTGGAAGGTACAACTTGTACCATTAAATTAGATTCACCTGATAATACATGGAGTAAAACCATGATTATCGACATCGCTGGCTATAACACTGCACCCATAATAAATATCGATGACCCAGGCACTTTGAAAGATGATGATTTAATTAGAGCAGAACTTAGATGTTCTTCACCATATGATATTGACGATATTGCTGCAGACGACACCGCTGAGACATATTACAACAAACAAAATTCAGATATTATAGAAAATTCGGAATTTATGTTTGGTATTCTAACAATAATCGTCGTTTTGACAATTGCCTACTTTACTGGATTTTTGACTACAAACAAAACACGCGTTGCAAAACCAAAACAATCATCTCAACAAGTTAATGATGCTGATGAAAATGATGACGTGGTCGAAGATGAACCTCCACCAGAAGGTGATGATTTGGATGATTTTAGTATTGAATTTGAGGATGATAATTCCGAGGAAGTCATAGAAATTCCAGATGAGGAAATCACCGAAAGTAATCCTCAAGAAATTATCGACGATTCTACAGCGTCCGGCAGACTGGCATCTCTAAGAGAAGAAATCTTGACGGATGAAAGGCCGGTAGACACTAGGCCACTGTCGGACAGGATGGCTGATTTCTTTAATGATTGATTGCAAGGTATTAATTTAGTCGACATTGTGGTATGACCATGGACCTAGATCAAGCCAGTGGAACAACAACTGCGTTCTACACACTCCATTCATGCGATGGCGATGTTGCCCTAGAGATTGCGCAAATACTGAATCAGCCGGGCGATGAGCAAATGAATTCATGGCAGGACATGATTAAGCAAAACCCAACGTTACGACAACGTTTAATCGAACAGGGAATCATTCATCCAAGCGATTTATCGAGCATCACATGGGACTCGGCAATGTTGTTGTTTTTATGTTCGATAAATATCGATCAGGAAGGTAAACCAATGGTAATTGGTGAAAATTTAAAACGCGAAAGGTTTGGTAGATTTCCATTTGGTGACGGCTCATTAGTTAGTTATTTGACTGATTATCTGCGCCCTAATACCCAGGTCAAGAATTCAAATCAAATATTTTCTCGTCTTATTGAGTTATTACAAAAGCTATCTTCGTTCAATGAAATAAATGATTACACGAGCCCTCGATTTTCAGGCGGTAAAGGTGGCATGAACATTCTCGGGTTCCTTAATCTTACAGAAGTTACCGAATTAAAGCGATTAATAAGTGGACGTAATTGGTCTGTAGCATCAGACGAACCCCTTGATGGTGGGGTTAGAGATGCCATCAAACATCTTCTTGCAATGCTTAAAGCCGCTGAGCGGATTGATTCAGGAGTTATCTACAGAGCACACTGGTAATCAGAATTTTTCTGAGGTTAACCTTTCAAACATTGAGGCATATAGTTCCGCCGTCTGATCAATAACAGTTTGCGGCAATTCAGGAATCGGTGGGTCGGTAGTTCCTTCATCTCTAGCTTTCTTTAACTCAGCTTGATGACCGGTTTCAATATAATGAGTTCTGACGAACTCTTTTGATAGTTCGATACATTCTCCATTGGCATAGGCCTCCGCATCCCACCAGCGGTCTTCGTCCAGCGTGCCAAATGTATCTACTAACACAACTTTCCTATTTGGACCTAGGGCAAATTCTTTCTTACCATCAACGTGAATCAAACCATTTTTTGCTGCTTCTCTTTCGATTAGCGCATCTACCTTAAGCACGACATCAAATATCGCCTGTAATTCTTCCTCAGTTATGTTGGAAATCTCTAGGGCTTCCTCTGTAGTGATATTGCGGTCGAATTTTTCAAATTTAGTGGTGACTTCCAAAAATGGCTTATTCAATTTGGTTCCATATGCACAGTCTTCAGCTACACCAAGTTGTTCGGCAGTAAGTTCACCACGCTGAAAACGTCGCCATGCAGATCCAGATAAATAATGTCGACAAATAAATTCGAGTGGTACGAAAACCCATTCCATGTCGCGCGGTATCGCTCCGGGTTCCTTGACAACTTCCACTTTTCTTACCAAACAACGGTCTGTAGCGTTGACTTCAACAAGATGGGTTCCACAAATCCCCTCTTCTTCAATCAGTTTAAACCAATGAGCAGTTGTTCGATTTAGTGACTCTCCTTTGCGGGGTATGAGTGATGGTATTATCTGGTCGAAAACAGATATTTGATTTGTAAACCTAAATTCTAGTATGTCAGGGTCATCAGTTGACCACACTTGTTTCACTTTGCCTTGATACAGCATCTCGCCCATATTTCAACTTGGTTCAATAAAGCCTTTGAACATTTCATCGAAGGATTAGATTAATCCCAACGCGTCTTCTATCCTATTCATCTCTGGACCGGTAGTTTCTGAACCGGCTAAAGCTCCATTATTAGATGCGCAGATGCCTGCTCCGACATATGGCGAGCCAAAACATGCCGTTCCGACCATCGGAGGGACCTGCATAACCTGTTCAATTAGCAAAACTTCCTCAGGAGTCACATCGGGATGGAGCAATATTCCCTGATCGTTGGTTACTCCGAGTGAGCCTACAACATCTTGTCCGGCAATTGTTGTTGCTAAAACATCGACTTTCATGACCTCAGAAATTATCTCAAGGCCCTCCTCTGGAATGCTTGGACTAGCAACAACACCTGATTCGTTGGCCAATAGAAGGTTGCCTGCGGTGTTAACTCCGCCCTCCATTACGACTACATCGCCGTACGATGTTAAGATGTCAATGTCGGTTTCGGTTGCGATATCTGCCACTGCCATACCGTTAGAATTACCAGATAATAAAGCACCAATTAGATTAGAACCACCTATCGATAATTCAACTGACTCCAAGCCCAAAACACCATCGATTTTCTCTTTTACAGGTTTGGTTAATTCGCTTGGATGGAATACATATTGCCCTACACAGGCAACATGAATGCCAATTTGGTCGCTACCGAAGATGTCAGCAGTGTCAATTGACATATTTCTCAAAACCCTTGTTATGTATATAATTTAAATTGTTCTTGACTAGTGAATAAAAAAAAGGCCGGTGCCGTTCAGGCACCGGCCAATGTTAGAGGAATTCGAGTGAAAAAAGAGGGGCACAGTGACTTCCTTTCCCGTGGACTCTCGTACCACAGTATTGGGAGAGACGCAGGTGGGCTTGACTTCTGGGTTCGGAATGAGACCAGGTAAACACCACCGCTGTGACCGTGCACCCATCTTCTTTCGAATCGGATATGGATGCGACAAACGTCGCAGTGAATTGGCATGAATTACTAGACGAAGAGCACTCGCGGTGCGGATACATACGAAAAAAAGATGCTCGAACATTAGTGCTGCTGGACTGAATACGTCGCCGAAGCTTCGTACTTACATCCGCAGTCTATCATCTCGTCTTTTACGAGCGTTCTGAGGTGTCTCGTCTTTGGGGTGGCTTCGAGCTTAGATGCTTTCAGCTCTTATCCTTCAGGGC
>CEUU01088685.1_pt1 | contig 17881 bp, 13 predicted proteins | sample 531321 | NCBI WGS metagenome assembly CEUU01 (sample SAMEA2622658, study PRJEB7988) | marine metagenome | isolation source: saline water (ENVO:00002010), including
ATCCAGCTATTGCCAAATCTTCTTGGAGTTTTTCTTCGCATGAAAGCACTCTTGACCAACTTGGTAATTGTTGAGTAGCAGGACTTTCTAAAAAATTCTTTGTAGCTGGCCGTAATAATTTTGCAAATTTCTGAACTGATAGTTCTTCTTCATGCCTGTCATAGGGAATCTTATTAATTGCAGAATCTAATCCAAATTGTTTAACTCTATCTTCACCCACTCTCTTATATAAGACCTCAAGTGTTGAAAGTTGGGTATTCGTTAATGTTTCTGCTTGATGTTCCATTAGACCTCTTAAAACACTTGATAATATTTCTGTACACATTCTTTGAAGCCCCTCTTTAGATGAACAACCAATTATTTTATGTTTATGATCAAATAAGCCAAGATCAACTTGAGCAATTTTTGAAGTTCTTACATTTCTATAAACTTCTGATAAAAGTCCAATTTCTAAACCCCAATCACATGGAATCCTTAAGTTCATTGCAAGGTCCTTTGTGAATGCAAATTCACCCGCTAATGGATATCTAAATGATTGTAAATACTGAATAAAGGGACCCTTACCTACTAGTTGCTCTAAGCTTGCTAGGAGAGGACCAACAAATAATCTGGTAGCTCTGCCTTGCAATTCATTTGTCTCAAGAGATAATCTACTATAAAAAGCTTTTACATAAGAGATCCCGTACGAATCATCTAATAAAGGTAAAATCATTTTTGATGGATATAGATTATTAAATGTTCTTATATCAGCATCAAAAAGTGCTACCACATCGGATTTTCTTGTAGCCACTCCAATACCTTGCCATACAGCCCACCCTTTACCAGGGGTACCTAGTAATTCAAGTCCATTTTTTTCTTGAAATTTTAGTAATTCTATAACTGAAGGAGAATTTGTCCACTGTAAATGTACAGGAAAAGGCATTGAGTCAAAGAATTTTTCTGCTGACTTTACTTGATCTACTGATTTTGCTGACAGCGCAATAACTAACTCATTTAAGCTGCTAAGATTTTTTAAAACTTCTCTAATGTCTTTAAGGGCTGGTCTCTCAAATTCCTCATATAGACAAGGGATCAATATAGCTGTTGGTTTTTTTTTAAGTTTCTTATTTAATTGTTTTAGTAAATCTTGTGTTAAACCATATTCATGAATTGTTGTGATTAAGCCTTGTTGAAAGTCCATTTTCTATTTGATGTGCAGAATAGTAGTAATAACTTCGATGATTTATTCAAAGTAATGAAAAAAGTGTCAGAGAAAAAATTGGATAGATTTAAACTGAAAGAGTTGTTAAAACTAATTTACCATGATCATAATAGCGAAGAAATTAATTATGTTTTTAATCAATTATCCAAGTTACTTGATGATTTCAAATTGAATTCTAAAAACATTGATTTTAAAAATGTTATTCCATGGAATCAATCACATTCTGTATTAATTACATATGCTGACTCTGTAAAAAAAGATGGAGAGCTTTCTTTAGAGACTTTAAGATTCATACTTGACAAATATTTTAAAAATTTATCAAAAGTTGTTCATATACTTCCTTTTTTAAAATCAACCAGTGATGGTGGTTTTGCTGTCTCTAGTCATAAATTATTAGATGAGAAATTTGGGGACTGGATACATTTAAAAAGAATTTCTAAGAATCATATTTTAATGGCTGATCTGGTACTAAATCATGTATCTTCTTCTCATCCTTGGGTTCAACAGTTTATTAAAGGTCAAGAACCAGGCCTCTCCAATATTTTTGCTCCATCAAGAAAATTAAATTGGAATAACGTTATAAGGCCTAGAAGTTCTTCTTTATTTTCTCAGGTAAATACAAATAAAGGAAAAAAGCAGGTTTGGACAACTTTTGGTTCAGATCAGGTTGACTTAAATTGGCAAAACCCAAAAATGATACTGGAATTTTTAAATTTAGTTATTTTATATGTTAAAAGCGGAATTAAGTGGTTTAGATTAGATGCAGTTGGCTTTATTTGGAAGGAATCAGGAACTACATGTTTACACTTACCGAAGGCCCATCTTCTTGTTAAAGCTCTAAGAATTCAATTATCAAGTCTTTTACCTGAGAGCGTTTTAATTACTGAGACAAATGTTCCTCAGAAAGAAAATCTTTCATATTTAGAAACAGAAGATGAAGCTCATATGGCTTATAATTTCCCTCTACCACCACTTTTATTAGAGGCAGTAATTAGCTCGCGAGCTGACTTATTAAATGAATGGATTTATAACTGGCCTAAACTCCCTAATAATACTACCTTATTTAATTTCACAGCATCACATGATGGTGTTGGGCTAAGGCCTCTAGAAGGATTAATGAATGAGGATAGATTAAAGGAATTACTTATAAATTGTGAAAAAAGAGGTGGATTAGTTAGTCACAGAAAATTATCTAATGGAGATGATAAACCTTATGAACTCAATATAAGTTGGTGGAGTGCGATGGAAGATTCAAGTAGAGATTCAAAGAGATTTCAGCAAGAAAGATTTATTTTATCTCAACTTTTTACAATGTCCTTAAAGGGTGTTCCTGCTTTTTATCTTCCTGCGGTATTGGCATCAGATAATGATATAAAAAGTTTTTCAATGACAGGAGAAAGAAGAGATCTTAATAGAGAAAAATTTGAGTTTGAGAAATTATTATTACTCTTACAAGATAATAAATCTTATGCTAGTAAAAATTTGAAATTATTATCTGATGCAATGCAAAAAAGATCAAATATAAAATCTTTCCATCCCTCTTCTACAATGAAATGTTTATCTAAGGATCGCCGTGATATTGTAGTAATTAAGAGAAGTAATGACGAACAATTTATATTGGCTATTCATAACATAACAGAAAATAAATTGAATTATTTAATCAACGATATTGAAACAATTAATTTACTTAAAAAAAATTTAATCTTACAAGATTATTTAAGTGGGCAGAAATATAATAATTTAAATGTAATGCTTGACCCTTTTCAAGTTATTTGGATTGGCCTTTAACTAGATGTTTGAAACTGCCTCTTTATGGATTGTTACTGATGTTGATGGAACATTAATGGATCATTCTTATGATCTTTCTCCAGCAAAAGATACAATAAGATGGTTATCTGAGTTGAGAATACCTGTTATTCTTTGCACTAGTAAAACATCTTCAGAAGTTAAAGTTATAAGAAAAGAACTGGGTATAAATCATCCATATATTGTTGAAAATGGTGCTGCAATTTATGGCGAGACGAAAGAAGGTAAACCATGGGAAATTATTCTGGGAGAAAAATATGAAATTCTTGAAGAAATCTTGGTAAGTCTTTCAAAGGATATAAATCATAATTTAGTACCACTTAATAAACTAAATGATATTGAGGCTTATGACTTGACAGGACTTTCAGGAAACGCTCTTACTTTAATGAGAGACAGACATTGGAGTATGCCATTTTTGAGTCCTCCAGAAAAATTTGAAGAAAAACTTAATTATTATTGTAAAAGATATCAAGTTAATATTTTTCGTGGAAATCGAATGAGCCACTTACTTTCTATAAATTCTAATAAAGGTAAAGCGATAAAAAAACTTACTGAGTTTTCAAAAATCAAAACTGTAAAAATTATTGGATTAGGTGACTCTCCAAATGATTTTCCTCTTTTAATTAATTCTGATTACAAAATTGTTATTTCAGGAATTATTGGACCAAACAAAAAACTTTTAGATTCCTTAGATGGAGAAAAAATAATAATCTCTAAAATGCCAAATGGCTTTGGATGGAAGGATGAAGTTATAAAAGTCGTAAAAAGAATTTATGATACTAAAAAAAAATTTATTAATGAATAAAACAAGTGTAGATTTTCCTTTAGATCAATTTGAAAAATTAGTTATTAAGATTGGCTGGGAATCTTTTGAAGAATGGTCGAGATTTTGGAATGAACGTCAAGAGGTTTTTCAAATAGCAAAAACTTTTTATGGAAATAAATTTAAGGAAGATTGGTTGTGGGGAGTAGTACTACCTTTATTATCGGATGCTTACTTTTTAAAAAATTTTTCTAAGGAGAAAAAAATTATAGGATTGTCAGCATTACCTGGAACTGGTAAAACAACACTTGGCTTATTAATTAAGAAATTATGTTTAAATTTAAAAATAAAGATAGCCATTGTCTCTTTGGATGATTTCTATTTACCTTCAAACGAAATGCAGAAAGCTATTAGTGATAATCCATGGGGGGTTTCTAGAGGTTTCCCAGGAAGCCATTCGGTGAATTTAATGAAAAAAAAGATCTTAGAATGGAAAAATACTGGAAAATTACACGTACCTATTTTTGATAAATCTCTCAGATCTGGTTTAGGCGATAGAGTCTCTTGGAAGATTGAATATCCTGAAATATTAATAATTGAAGGTTGGTTTTTGGGAATTAATCCAATTCTAGAGAAGACTCTTATTGAAAAAGATAGTTATTGTAATCTTTTACCAGAGGAAATCTCTTATAGATATAAAATACAAAAAAGTCTTGAAAATTATTTAGATATTTGGAGTCTTATTGATAATATCTGGCATTTAAAACCTAAAGAATTTAAATTTATGGATGATTGGAAAATTAACCAGGAAAGAAAAATGCTTCAAATTAAAGGAAGTGCTTTAGAAGGAGAAAATTTATCAAACTTTTTAAGAATGCTTAATACCTCAATTCCACAAAATAGTTTTGAACTAATTAAATCAAGTTTTTTACTAATATTAGATAAAAATAGACATGTTATTTGGGCTGGACCAAATAGCTAGAATTTAACTATTAATCACCTATTATTAGTTATTAATAGGAATATGAAAAATCTTAGACTCTCAATAAAATTAAATCTAATTACATAAGTTTATTATGTTGAGATTGTTTGAACATTATTTATTTTTATCAAACAAAAATGATAATTTTTATTAATCAATTATTTTAATTCTATTATTTTTGTCTTCGACTCAAAATTTTCTTAAATAAATTTTCCTTCTATTGATATTATTTGTTCAGTTATATTATTATAATGTATCAATTTTCATCTTTTGCTATAGGAGGATTTGTCCCTTCTGCAGCTTTAGCTGGTGCTTTACTTCTAGTAGGTTTAGCTGGCTTTTTTTATCTTGGTATAAAAGGTCCAACAAGTTATTAAAAATTAGTAAATTAGTTTTTTCTTTTTAAAGTTTTACTCATGGAATTAACGACGATTTTATTTTTCTTTAGTTTCCCATTTGTTTTGTTAACTGCTTATTTTGGAACAAAAAGTAATTTTTATGAAAGTGATAATTACAAGGGAGATGGATGTGCTCACGATGTTAAAAGATAAAATTAATTATTCTTTCCACTAAAAATGCATGTCCATTGGCTATCAAACTGCCAAACAGGTTTATAAATCTCATCAGTAATTTTGGCACCCGCTTTCATGCAGGTTTCTAGGTCTCTCATAGGAAGAGAATAAAGTGATGGGCTTGTTATTCCGCTTACTTCTGGCCTGCCACTAGGTCCTTGTCTATATGTACCAATAACTAACCAATAATTAGCTTTTAATGGACTTATTGAGGTTATTAGGCTAATAATAAAAAGGAATTTAAACATCAATAAACTCATGTAATAATATTATAATAATTGACTACTAGCTTATTTTAATGAAATTTTTCTATCTAAAATAGAAAAAATTTACGTTAAATATTATTTGAATTATTTTAGATATATTGATTATGGAATAATCCAGGGAATAACTTAATTTTTACCAATAAGTAGTAGTGCTCACTTGAAAGTCGGTCCTTTGTTTTTAGGTTTAGAAGAACCTAGCTCTTCATTATCAGCAATTATTCAATTAGGAAGTCTTTTTGCGATTATATTTTTTTTTAAGATGATAGGAATTTTTTTAAGGATTTAAATAAACGAAATAATCTCAAAATTTAAAAATTCTTAAATTAATTTTTATTGGCACAATTTAAATAATAATAGTTGGTTTTCTTGTGAAGTTTACAACTCCAAACTTTTCAGATTCTATTTTTCGTTCAAATTTATTAATTGGATTTATATCAATTTTTACAGCTTTTCTAATATTCTTTGCTGATTTAATAAGAAATAATAAATTGTCATTAAATTATCATTCTTACATAAGTAGTTTTTTAATTGGATCTGCACAATCATTAGCAATGATTCCAGGCTTTCTAGATCTGTGATAACAATTTCAACAGCTTTATATTTGGGATGGAACAAAGTTGATGCTGCAAAATTTTCTTTTTTATTAGAAATCCCATCTATATCATCAGCATCTTTGTTGAACTATTAAGGTCTTTTAATGAAAAAACAATATTTTATTGCCCCCTTTTTTTGGAGTAAATACAGCTTTTATAACTTCTTTTTATTTTTAAAGTTTTTAGTTCGTTATTTAAATGTTAAAGGATTAAAAGCTTTATATACTTCAAGTTATTTTTTGGTTTTCTTATTATCTCACTTAACTTAGTTTTAATAAATTAGGATAGTTATTTTAATGTGTTATCCTTTAAGCTTAAAGTAAAAATAAATGATTCATTTTATATCTATACAACTAGGAGAAGTAGAAGTTTCAAATCTAACACTTGGAGTTCTTATATCCTTTTCCTCTTTTACCTTTATTGCCGTGGGAATAAGTTCTTATAAGCTATATAAATCTTTAATAAATAATGATTCAAAAAATTAAATATCGGAACGGCGGGATTTGAACCCACGACCCCCACTACCCCAAAGTGGTGCGCTACCAAACTGCGCTACGCCCCGATTACCTAATAATGATATATGCCATTAATTAGATTTATGAAACATATTTATATTTTCTATAGTTTCTTATTAAATATGAATAATTTTATTAAATAGTAATTTTTTGTGCAGTATTTTTATTTCAAATATTAATCAAACAATAGATTACTATATAGAAATTTGATTATTATCAGATCTTAAAACGCATTTTTCAATAGACCAATCAAAATTTTCCCAGATTTTAGGTTCTAATTTAAAGTTAGAGCCTTCAAATTCTTTTAATTCAACTTGAGTTGGTGATGCAGAACAATATTGTCTACTTCCTGGCAATGCTAAATATTGCTGATGATATTCTTCTGCAAAGAAATACTCTTCGATTTGTTTTATTTCTGTTGTAATTACTCCAAGATTATTATTATCAAGGAGCTTTTGATATGCTTTTTTGCTACTAAGAATAATTTCTTTATGAGAATCATTTTTGAAATAAATTGCTGATCTATATTGAGAACCTATATCATTACCTTGTCTATTCTTTTGTGTTGGATTATGACATTCCCAAAACATTTTTAATAAATCACTGATGTCAATAATTTTGGGTTCCCAAACTACTTTAACTACTTCTGAATGTCCAGTTAATCCAGAACATACTTCATTATAAGAGGGATTTTTTGTATCTCCTCCAGCATAACCAACAGATGTTGTAACAATACCAGGTAATTTCCAAAAACATTTTTCTGCTCCCCAAAAGCAACCACATCCAAAAAATATTTCTTCTTCTTCTAGTAATAAGTCTTTGTGAATATTGGTTCCTAAAACTCTATGTAGATGAGTTATATTTTTGGGATCATCTTTATCTAGAAATTTCTTAAAAAAGTTCATTTTTATTTAATCCTAATAAATATTTTTAGTATTTAAGACTAAATATATTACTATTTTTAGTTTCAAAAATCTAAATATTACTAACTGCCAATTCTCTTTCCCATAAATCTTTATAAAGTCCATTTGTTTTTATTAATTCCTTATGTATACCCTCCTGAACAATTTTACCTTTATCCATTACTAAAACACGATCACAAGATGCAGCTACTGATAATTGATGGCTAATCATTAGGATTGTTTTTTCTTTGTTTTTTCTAATCTTTTTTATTATTAGAGCAGCTGTTTTATTGTCAACACTTGCTAATGCATCATCCAGTAAAAAAATTGGAGAATTTATAAGCAATGCTCTCCCTAAAGCTGTCCTTTGTCTTTGTCCTCCACTTAAAGTAATTCCTCTCTCACCAACTATTGTTTCAAAACCCTTAGGAAAATTATTAATATCTTCTGATAATCCTGCTTGAATAGCTGAATTTTTAACCTCCTCTAAAGTTGCCTTTGGTTCACCAAATTTAAGATTTTCTGAAATTGTAGAAGTGAATAGAAATGCTTCTTGAGGAACAATAGCTATATTTTTCCTTAAATCATCTAATTTAATGTCCTTTATATCTATATCATCTATAAATAATTGATTTTTAGATATTTCTATTGTTCTACCTAGAGACTTAGCTAATGTCGTTTTGCCGCATCCAACTGGGCCTACTATTGCAACTAGTTCTCCTGGTAAAATATTAAAGCTTATTCCATCTAATGCATTATATTTTGCTCCACTATATTTAAATTTTAAATTTTTTGCCTCGATAAATCCTGTTAATTTATCTTTTATTTTTTTACTTTTTCTTCTATTGGTTATTGTAGGCTTACTTTTAAAGATTTCTTCTATCCTATCAAGACTGACCTGCCCAAGTTGAAATGTGTTTAGAGTAAATCCCAATAGAGCAGTAGGGAAAACAAGTCTTTCTACATAAAGAATTAAAGCAACTAATCCTCCAATACTTATAAAACCTTTTTCTATTTGAAAAGTACCTAAGCTTAATAGTAATAGAAGTGATATTGATGATATTCCTTGTAATAATGGAAATAATGTACTCGCGGTTCTTGCTAGATTAATTGCGGCATTACGATAAGCTTTATTAAATTTACTAAATTGCGTTTTTTCTGATTTTTCTTGCGCATATATTTTAATAGCGCTTATTCCAGACAAGTCTTCTTGGATTAAATCACTTAATTTGGATAATGCTTCTTGTTGGATGCGCCTCTGATTTACCATTCTCCCTCCAAATAATCCAACAATGCATAATATAAAAGGAAATATTAATAATGAAGTTATAGTTAGTAATCTATTAATAGAAAACATCGAAGGAATCGTAAGAGAATAAGCAAGAACTATATTGCAAAGACTCAAAACAGTAAATCCCAATAATCTCCTTACATTTTCTACATCACTTGTAGCTCTTGCAATGATATCTCCACTTCCTCTTTTTTGAATCCAGTCAGGATCTTGAATTAGTAAATGATCAAAAAGTTTTTGTCTAATGTTGACTTCCACTTTTCTTCCAATACCAAAAACAATTTGTCTTGATAAAAGTCTTATAGCTCCCATAACTGTTGCTAATAAGATAAGCCAAGCTGATTTGGTGATAATAAATTTTGAAGAAAACCCCTCTTGCAACTGATCAATTATGTTTTTTACTTCTAGCGGAATTACTACACTCAGAATATTTACAAGTAATAAAGCAATAATTCCAACTAATAATTCTTTTTTATGTGGCCTGAGGTATTTAATAATTATATTAATTTTCGATTTGTTCATTAAATTTTTCCAATATGATTAAGATAATGTTTCATTTTTAAATTTGTGAGCTAATTTTATAGAGATAAGTGTTTTTACTATGGAAGATGACCAAATCCATCCTCTTCATGATTTGGATAAGAATATTATAGATTCATTAATAACAAAAACTGATCCTGAAGAAATTGATTTAATAAACTTAGCCAGATTATTTCATAGATATGAGAATTTCCCAGGAGAAGAGGAAATTAAACAAGATCTAGCAAAAACGCTCAATTTCTGGAAAATTTCAAAAGAAACATTATTTTTAAAAACCAGAAATATTTGGTCACAAAATTTTAGTCCAAATAATCCTACAAAAGATTTAATTGGTTCTGGTTTTGACACATCAAATTAATCTCATATATTCATATAAAACTAAATGACAAAATTAAAAGAAACAAAAGAAATCCTTGAAGAAATACTTAATCATAATGATTTAGATGAATTTACATCAAGACAACTAATGCGTTCTTGGCTTAATGATGAAATAATACCTGCTCAAACAGGAGCATTATTAGCTGGATTAAGAGCAAAAGGTGCCACTGGCACTGAATTAGCGGCGATGTCAGAAGAACTTCTCAAGGCCTGTTCAATACCCATCATAAGACCAGACCTTTTTTTAGTAGATACTTGCGGTACGGGTGGGGACGGAGCTAATACTTTTAATATTTCTACAGCGGTTGCATTTGTAGCCTCATCATGTGGAGTAAAAGTAGCTAAACATGGTAATAGAAGCGCTAGTGGCAAAGTAGGCTCTGCAGATGTTTTATCAAATTTAGGTCTAAATTTAAATGCTCCATTAGAAAAAACTGTAAAAGCTATCAATGAGTTAGGTATTACTTTCCTCTTTGCACCCGCATGGCATAAATCACTTGCTAAATTAGCACCTGTTCGGAAATCTCTTGGAATCAGAACTGTCTTTAATCAATTAGGGCCACTTGTAAATCCGCTAAGACCAAATGCACAAGTATTAGGTGTAGCCTCTGAAGATTTACTAGAACCTATGGCCGAGGCTTTGAATAAGCTAGGAATGAAAAGAGCTATCGTTATTTATGGATATGGTGGGTTAGATGAGGCTTCATTAGAAGGCAATAATAAAGTGATATTTTTGGATAAAGGAAAGTTAAATAAATCAATTATTAATATATCTGACTATGAATATGATAATTTTCGTAATGATGAAATTATAGTTTCAGAGGATGAAAGTAATGAAGAAATCCTATCTTCGGTTTTAAATGGAAGAGGTAAGGAAGCACAAATAAATGTTGTCGCTTTAAATTCTGCATTGGTTCTTTGGGCTGCAGGTTTAGAAGATAATATTGAAAAAGGGATAGAAACGTCTATATCTTCGATGAGAGAAGGGTTACCTTGGGAGAAATTTTCTAAATTAAGCAACTACCTATCTTCAAAAAATTAAATTTATAAAATGCAGGAACTTTTTAAAAAAGATGCAAAATTAATTCTTCAAAATGGAATGATTTTTAAGGGGTTTTCCTTCGGAGCAAGAGGTAAAGTAATTGGTGAAGTCGTATTTAATACTGGTATGACTGGTTATCAAGAAGTTATGACAGATCCAAGTTATTTTGGTCAAATTCTAACTTTCACTTATCCCGAAATTGGAAATACTGGAATTAATTTTGAGGATTCAGAATCTAGCAATATAATTGCCAAAGGAATTATAGTTAGGAATTTTTCTAATAATATAACTAATTGGAGATCTGAATTAACTTTAAATAAATGGTTAGAAAATAATAATATAGTTGGTTTATATGGTATTGATACGAGAGCTTTAGTAAAAGTATTAAGAGAATACGGAACAATGAATGGAATTATAACTACTGAGAATATTGATAATGAGGCTTGTCTTGAATTAATATCAAAAACTCCAATTATGAATGGGTTAAATTTGGCTAAAGAGGTTTCTACAAAAAAAGAATACCATTGGAAAGACCAAATAACAAAAAAAAAGTTTCTTCCAAGAAATCAATCTGAGTATGCAAAACACAAATTAAAAGTTGTTGCAATTGATTTTGGTATCAAAAAATCAATCTTAGAGAGACTTTCTTTTTACGGATGTGATGTTACGGTTTTGCCTTCAAATTCAAGTTTTGAAAAAGTATTATCTTATAAACCTAATGGAGTCTTTTTTTCAAATGGACCTGGAGATCCCTCAGCTGTCACTGAAGGAATTGATTTAGCGAAAAGATTAATTGATTTTGGAGAGATTACAATGTTTGGGATTTGCTTAGGTCATCAAATATTTGGATTAGCTTTAGGTGGAAAGGCATATAAACTTCCTTTTGGGCATAGAGGTTTAAATCATCCTTGTGGTAATAATAATAAAGTTGATATTACTAGCCAAAATCATGGTTTTGCAATAAAAGCAAATTCTATTCCTAAAGATGTTGTTGACATAACCTATTACAATTTAAACGATAAAACTGTTGCAGGTTTAAAAGTAATAAATAAACCAATATTTAGTGTTCAATATCATCCAGAAGCTTCTCCTGGCCCTCATGATTCTGATTATTTATTTAAAGAATTTGTTTCTCTAATGTTAGAAAGATGTTGACATCTTGAATTCTTTTGATTTGATAATTACATTATTAAATTATTTTTTGGAGGATTAAATCATAGAAGACTTCCAAAGACTAACAGTCTCTTTAAGGGGAAACATCACTATAAAAGTAAAAATTCTTATTTTTACTTTTACAGGACAGTTAGATGCTTTTTCAGAAAAACAATTTAAGACTTTTGTTACAAGTAATCTTGAAAAGAATCCCCTCTCATTTGTTATTGATTTAACAAAAATTGATTTTTTAGATTCTTCTGGTCTAGGTGCCCTTGTTCAAACAGCTAAAGAATGTAAAAATTTAAAATTAAATTTTGCAGTTATTGGTAATTCTAGAGTCGTTCAAACAATTAAATTAGTTCGTCTTGGAGAATTTCTAAACCTTGAATCTAATTTAGAAGATGCATTACAAAAATTAAAAAATTGACTGACTGGATAAAAAATCTTGAACCAACTAATACTCCATATGAAATTGGTGTTATACAACTTGCTTGGTTAGGTGATTCTGTATGGGAATTACACCAAAGATTAAGGCATATCAAAAATATGCATGCGAAGGCAAAAGATTTGCATCTATCTGTAGTAGAAGAGGTTAGGGCTGATTCACAAGTTAGGTCATTGAAATTTATTGAACCTTTTTTGAATCAATTTGAAATTGATCTTGTAAGAAGATCTAGAAATAAAGTTAGAAAGTCTCCTAAAACAATTGAACCTGTAATTTATGCTCAATCTACCGGTTTTGAAGCTTTAATTGGATGGCTATTTTTAAAAGATCCCAAAAGATTATCTATGTTGTTTAACCATCTAGAATTAAAGGAGTAAATAAATTTATGAAAAACAAACCCAAAAAAAATTATAAAGAAAATTCTGATAATAAATTTATGAAAAGATCTGGCAGAAATAATCTTTCTAATGTAAGGAATTCATCAAAGGAGGAAAATTTTTATGATAAATATAATTCTAAGAAAAACAATTTAAAGAGCTCAATTCAATTTAAAGATAAAATTTCTTTTAAAAATAAAACAGATTATAAAGAAAAAGATCTTCAAGATTATATTTGGGGAAAACATTCAGTAATTGCAGCATTAGATAGTGGCAGGCCAGTTAATAGAATTTGGTGTACCTCTGAAAATCGCTCATCAGAGAAATTTTTTTTGTTGCTTAAAGAAGCAAAAAATAAAGGAGTTCTTGTCGAAGAGGTTTCATGGTCGAGAATCTCTCAACTTACTAAAGGTGCAGTTCATCAAGGAATTGCATTGCAATTATCTTATTCTCAAACTATCTCTCTAGAAAAGCTTATAAATCAATCAAAAAGAAATTTACACCAAGTAATAGTTTGCTTAGATGGAATTACTGATCCTCATAACGTTGGTGCGATAATTAGATCTGCAGAGGCTTTCGGATGTAGTGGAGTAATCATCCCTCAAAGGAGGTCGGCAGGTATTACGGGGACCGTAGCCAAAGTTGCTGCTGGAGCTTTGGAACATATTCCAATTTGCAGAGTTATAAATTTAAATAGGTCTTTGGAAGAACTAAAAAAAGTAGGATTTTTAGTAGTTGGCCTAACAGAAAAAGCAAATATTAATCTTTTCAATTTTGAAGAGAAATCCCCAATTGTTGTGGTTGTTGGATCAGAAAGTAAAGGAATATCTATTATCACTCAAAGGTACTGCGATTACTTACTTAAAATACCTTTGAAAGGAAAAACCTCAAGTTTAAATGCTTCTGTTGCGGCTGCAATTTCTCTTAATCACTTTAGTAGTAATCTTCATTTGTCAAAAGGCTAGAATTATCATTGTTTCCTTACATAAGTCAATTTAAATAAACCTTTAGTTGAAAAATAATATAAAAATTGTATAGAATTTAACAAATTGCCATGGTCCGATGAGACCAAAGTATATTGCTTAGAAATTTTGGAAACAAACTTGGTTTGGCTTGGTGGGCAAAGGTTGAGACTCAATCTCCTCAAGTTACATATTGGTTTGGCCCTTTTTTAACAAAGAGGAATTTAAATGAGAATTTAAAATCCTTCTTAAATGATTTAACAGAAGAAGGTTCAACAAATATTTCTCATAGTCTATTAAGGTGTAAAAAAAATGAACCCTTAACAATAGAGAAGATATAATTTTCAAAAGTTACAATTTTATTAATATGAACTTTAAATCATTTCGAAATGAATTAATTAATGGAAATTTAACTGTAAAAGATGTTGTAATCCAATATTTATCGAAAATAGAGAAGATTAATCCTACTATTAATGCTTTTCTCACTATTACAAAAGAGAAAGCAATTTCTCAAGCTGAAAAAATTGATGAGCAATTTTTAATAAAATCTAAACTTCCAATTCTTGCAGGTTTACCAATTTCAATTAAAGATAATCTTTGTACTAAAGGTATTCGTACCACCTGCTCCAGCAAAATGCTTGAAAATTTTGTAGCACCATATGAGTCATCAGTTACAAAAAGATTATGGGATCAAGGCGCGATATGTATTGGTAAAACAAATCTTGATGAATTTGCAATGGGGAGCTCAACTGAGACTTCAGCATTTGGAGTGACATCTAATCCATGGGATATTAATAGAGTTCCTGGAGGAAGTTCAGGAGGAAGTGCAGCTTCTGTTGCTGCTGGGTTATGTATAGCCTCCATTGGCTCAGATACAGGTGGATCAATAAGACAACCTGCTTCTTTTTGTGGAGTTGTAGGTTTAAAACCTACTTATGGCCGTGTTAGCAGATGGGGCTTAATAGCTTTTGCTAGTTCTCTTGATCAAATAGGCCCTATAACTAATTCTGTATCTGACGCAGCAGAGATACTCTATGCTATCTCAGGCAAAGATCCATATGATTCTACTTCTTTAGACTTTCCTGTTCCTGACTACATGGCTAATCTTGATAATTCGATTAAAGGTTTAAAGATTGGCATTATCAAAGAATTTATTGAACACCCAGGTTTAGATAATGAGGTAAAAATATCTGTTTTGAATAGTATTGAGAAATTTGAATCTTTTGGGGCAGAGATTCAAGAGGTAAGTTGTCCAAGATTCAATGATGGAATTGCTACTTATTACGTTATTGCGCCCTCTGAGGCCTCCGCAAATTTAGCCAGATATGATGGAGTTAAGTATGGATATAGAGCAGAAGATTGTGATAATCTCTCAGAGATGACTTCTAAAAGTAGATCAGAAGGTTTTGGTATTGAAGTTCAGAGAAGAATCTTAATTGGAACATATGCTCTATCAGCTGGTTATAGTGATGCTTACTATAAGAAAGCTCAAAAAGTTAGAACTTTAATAAAAAATGATTTTGATAATGCTTTTAAAAAAGTTGATATTTTACTTTCTCCTACATGTCCTACTACTGCGTTTTTAAAGGGAGATTATTCAAATGACCCACTATCAATGTATTTATCAGACCTTTTGACAGTTCCAGTGAATTTGGCAGGACTTCCAGCAATAACTATTCCTTGTGGTTATGATAAAAGAGGACTTCCAATTGGCTTACAGCTTATTGGAGATGCTTTACAGGAAGGGAAAATCTTAAATGCAGCTAATATATTTGAAAAAAATACAAATGTTATGAAAAATAAACCTTTAATGAAATTTTGAATTAAAAATTAATTTCTTTTATTAAGTGTAGATCTTTTTATAAATTTAATTATCTTATAAATATGAATATAGTAAAGAATGGGATTTGTTCCTCTACATAACCATAGTGATTACAGTTTACTAGATGGAGCCAGTCAAGTTCCAAAGATAGTTGAAAGAGCAAGTTCTCTTGGGATGAAGAGTATTGCACTTACTGATCATGGAGTTATGTATGGAGTCCTAGAGTTGGTTAAAAATTGTAAGAAATACAATATTAAGCCAATTATTGGTAACGAAATGTATCTTATAAATGGATCTATTGATGACCCGCAACCTAAAAAAGAAAAAAGATATCATTTAGTTGTTCTAGCTAAAAATTTAACAGGTTATAAAAATCTTGTTAAGTTAACTACTTTAAGTCATTTAAATGGTATGAGAGGTAGAGGAATTTTTTCTCGGCCTTGTATAGATAAAAGACTCTTAGAGGAGTATAAAGATGGTTTAATTATTTCTACAGCATGCCTAGGAGGAGAAATCCCTCAAGCAATATTAAAAGGGAGATTAGATATTGCTGAAACTACTGCTAAATGGTTTCAAAATATATTTGGAGAAGATTTTTATTTAGAGATACAGGATCATGGATCTTTGGAAGATAGGATTGTTAATGTACAAATGATGAGACTAAGTAAAAAACTTGGAATTAAAGTTATAGCAACAAATGATGCTCATTATATTTCTAGTAAAGATGTTGGAGCTCACGATGCACTACTATGCGTTTTAACAGGTAAATTAATAACTGATCAAAAAAGGTTGAGATATACAGGAACAGAATATATAAAAGATGAAAAAGAGATGTTAAATCTTTTTGGTGATCATATAGAAATTGAATTAGTGAAAGAAGCTATTGCTAATACAAATGAAGTAGCTAATAAAGTAGAGGAGTTTGAATTATTTGGTGAATACCGGATGCCCAAATTCCCTCTTCTTGAGGGGCAAAAAGCTATTGATTTTTTAAGAGAAGTTTCACAAGAGGGTTTAAAAAAAAGGCTTGGTAAATCTTCATTAAACGATATAGATAATATATATATAGGCAGGTTGGAGACTGAGTTAACAATTATAAATGATATGGGATTCCCTGATTATTTTCTTGTCGTTTGGGACTATATCAAATTTGCTAGAGATAATTCTATTCCTGTTGGTCCAGGAAGAGGATCAGCGGCTGGTTCACTAGTTGCTTATTCTCTTAAAATTACTAATATTGATCCTGTTAAGCATGGGTTGCTTTTTGAAAGATTTCTAAACCCTGCAAGAAAATCAATGCCTGATATAGATACTGATTTTTGTATTGATAGAAGGAATGAAGTTATTGATTATGTTACTGATCGTTATGGAGAAGATAAAGTTGCCCAAATAATAACTTTCAATAAGATGACATCTAAAGCGGTATTAAAAGATGTTGCAAGAGTATTAGATATCCCTTATTCAGAAGCAGATAAATTAGCAAAACTAATTCCAGTTGTAAGAGGTAAGCCATTTAAACTTAATGAAATGATTGATAAAAATACTCCATCAACTGAATTTCTTGAGAAATATAAAAATGATGGCAATGTTAAAAAATGGATAGATTTAGCAATTAGGATAGAAGGTACAAATAAAACATATGGAGTTCATGCTGCCGGAGTTGTTATATCATCTGAATCTTTAGATAAATTAGTTCCTCTTCAAAGAAATAATGAAGGTCAAATTATTACACAATATTCAATGGATGATATTGAATCTTTAGGTCTATTAAAAATGGATTTTCTTGGATTAAAAAATCTTACTATGCTTAATAAGACTGTTTCTCTTATAGAATCATCAACTGGAGAAAAGATTAATTTAGATAGATTGCCAGAAAATGATATTAAAACATTTGATCTTATAAGTAGAGGAGATTTGGAGGGTATCTTTCAATTGGAATCATCTGGTATGAAGCAGGTTGTAAAAGATTTTAAACCAAATTCTTTAGAAGATATATCATCAATTCTGGCTTTATATAGACCTGGACCATTAGATGCAGGTCTAATCCCAAAGTTTATAAAAAGGAAAAACGGAGCAGAAAAAGTTGATTTCCCACATCCATTTATTGAATCAATACTTACAGAAACTTATGGAATAATGGTTTATCAAGAGCAAATTATGAAGATTGCTCAAGATCTAGCTGGTTATTCTTTAGGGGAAGCAGATCTTCTTAGAAGAGCTATGGGAAAGAAAAAAGTTTCAGAGATGGTTAAACATAGAAATATTTTTA
>CEUU01114590.1_pt1 | contig 17876 bp, 18 predicted proteins | sample 531321 | NCBI WGS metagenome assembly CEUU01 (sample SAMEA2622658, study PRJEB7988) | marine metagenome | isolation source: saline water (ENVO:00002010), including
GTACGAATTTACTAAAACTTTTAGAGAATAGACTCGATAATGTTTGTTTTAGATTAGGTTTTGGCCCTACGATTCCAGGATCTAGGCAACTTGTCAATCATGGACATGTAACAGTCAATGGAAAAGTTCTAGATATAGCTGGTTATCAGTGCAAAACAAACGACATTATCAGTATTAAAGAAAACAAAGCAAGCAAAAAGCTTGTTGAAGGTAATATCGAATTCCCTGGACTTGCAAATGTCCCTCCACATTTAGAATTAGATAAATCAAAATTATCTGCCAAAATAATTAACAAGTGCGAAAGAGAATGGGTTGCTCTTGAAATCAATGAATTATTAGTAGTGGAATACTACTCTAGAAAAGTATAATTATCTTTTTAAAAGAGTTGTAAACCTCTTAATTAAGAGGTATTAAATATAGTTCTTAAAAAAATGGAACTTAATAAAAATAAAAGAAAAAACCCTGGGGTGAGCACACGAGCAATCCATCACGGTAGATCTTTTGCGGAAGATACTGGATGCATAATGCCTCCTATATTTACTACCTCAACATTTGAATACGGAAACAAAGAAAATTTTGATTACACAAGATCAGGTAATCCTAATTTTCAAATATTAGAAGGTGTACTTAAATCAATAGAATCAGCTTCTTACTGTACAGTATTTAATTCAGGAATAAGTGCTGTTACTGCTATTGTATCAAGTTTAAAGTCTGGAGATAAAATACTTTGTGAATCAAATCTCTATGGATGCACAATAAGAATGTTTGAGAAGGTTTTTCAAGATTTTGGTATTGAGACCTACTACTATGACTTCACTTCACAAGACAACCTAGAAAAGATTGCTGAAATTAACCCCACACTTATTTGGCTAGAGAGTCCTACAAATCCACTTCTTAAGGTTCTTAATATAGAAAAAATTTGTAAAGTAGCCAATGAATATACAATTCCAGTTGTTGTAGACAATACTTTTTGTACATCAATTATTCAAAAGCCTTTAGAACTTGGGGCGACAATATCTCTTTTAAGCACTACAAAATTTATTAATGGTCATAGTGATGCACTTGGGGGGGCAGTCCTTACAAATAGTAATGAATGGTATCAAAAAATGATATTTTCACAAAAAGCTTTAGGTTTACATCCCTCACCATTTGATTGTTGGCTAATAACAAGAGGATTAAAAACTCTTCCATTAAGAATCGAGAAACAGTGTCAGAATGCAGAAATAATTGCAAATAAACTTTCCTCGCATAAATTTATTAATAAATTAATATACCCCTTTCATAAAAGTCATTCTCAATTTAATTTTGCTAAAAAACAAATGAATTTAGGAGGATCTATGATTTCAATGAAATTAAATTTCAATAAAAAGCAAACTTTTAACTTTTGCAAGAAACTAAAATATTTTTCATTAGCAGAGAGTCTTGGAGGAGTTGAAAGTCTAATCTGTCATCCTGCTTCAATGACTCATGCATCTGTTGATAAAAGAACGAAAACTAATTTGGGTATTGATGATTCACTTGTTAGATTATCAGTTGGATGTGAAGATATTAATGATCTTTTGACTGATATACTTCTTTCCTTAGAAGATCTCTAATTATGAGAGATTTAATAATAGATCCTATTTGGAAAGAATCAGAAATTGGTTTGCCAATACCAGATAGTAAACATGCTATTTCAGTAGCATTACCAACTTGGGATGACGTTATTTCATATGAGGAAAAAAAACCAGAATGTATTCAATTATTAAAGTCAATTTATCCACGTTTTGGTTTAAACCCTCTACTAAAAAAAATATCTGATAAAGTTATCGCTATTAATGATTTAAAAAATCACTATGCATGGCCATATCCAAATTATAATCAGGCTTTAAAAGCAAAGACATTCTGCGATAAATTTACTGATAAAAAAAATTCTTTTATACAAAAAAGGCAATCTTTAACCTTTCTTATTACAAATCATCATGCATATAATTTTGCAAAATTATTTTGGCAACATACGGGATTAGGTGCTTCATCTAGAGAAGCCGCAATAGATTTAAGATTAGAAGCAGAACCTAATAAAGATTCTGTAATAGAGGCCCGTAGAAAAATAATAAATAGGATATCTAAATGTACCTATGCTAAATCTGATTTAATACATTTAACTTCTTCTGGAATGTCTGCCTTGTATACCGCTTTAGAGATCATTTATAAAATTTTCCCTAAAAAACCAACCTTACAAATTGGATTCCCTTACGTTGATGTACTTAAATTACCAAATAATATATTTTATGGAGCTGATTTAATACTTGAAGAAAATACTGAAAATATTGAATTTAAGATTAAAAAGATTAATCCTTCTGCACTTATAATAGAACTCCCAAGTAACCCAATGCTCAAATGCGTAGATATAAAAAAAATTTCTAAAATTGCCAATAAATTAAATATTCCTATTATTTGTGACGACACTATTGGATCGAATTTAAACATAGATTCACTTTCCTATTCTGATATAGTTTTTACATCTTTAACTAAAATATTTGCAGGTAGCGGCGAAGTACTTGCAGGTTCACTTATTTTAAATCCAAAGGGGAAATGGATTGAAAAATTTAAAAAAGCGTTAAGTGAAATAGAAATTCCAAAATTATCAGATAGCGATACATTAGCATTAGAAAAAAGCAGTAGAGATATTGTATCTAGAGTTTCAAGACAAAATATAAATTGCCTAAAGTTAAAGAAAAGATTAGAGAACCATAATGCAATTTCTAAAGTCTTTCATCCCGAAAATTGTCCGAATTTCAATTCAATTCTTAAAAGTAATGGAGGATTTGGATGTTTATTATCATTTGAGCTAAAAGGAGGTGTTGAAAAAACCAAAGATTTTTATAATGCATTAAAAATATCAAAAGGTCCAAGCCTAGGGACACAATTCACTTTAGTATGCCCTTACGTTCTTCTAGCTCATTATAAAGAATTAGAATGGGCGCAAAGTTATGGAGTCTCTCCAAATTTAATAAGAGTATCTGTAGGGCTTGAAGATGATAACCACCTTTGGAGTATCTTTTTAAAAGCACTAGAAATATAATTTTTTATAGATATTAGTGTTAAAAAATTTATATACTATTTCTGCGAAAAATAGTTAATATTAAAGAAATATTTTACTTAAAAAATGGCAAAGATTTTTGAAGACAATAGTTTTGCAATTGGCAATACTCCATTAGTAAGACTAAAGTCAGTAACAAAAAATGCAAAGGCAACTGTTTTAGCAAAAATTGAAGGAAGAAATCCTGCTTACAGCGTAAAATGCAGAATTGGGGCAAATATGATTTGGGATGCCGAAAAAAGCGGAAAATTAACCAAAGAAAAAACTATTATCGAGCCAACCTCTGGTAATACAGGAATTGCCCTTGCATTTACTGCTTCTGCTAGAGGTTATAAATTGATTCTCACAATGCCTGAATCAATGTCTTTAGAGAGAAGAAGAGTAATGGCTGTTCTAGGTGCTGAAATTATACTGACGGAAGCCGCGAAAGGGATGCCAGGTGCAATAGCAAAAGCTAAGGAGATTGCTGAAAGTGATCCTACAAAATATTTTATGCCTGGCCAATTTGATAATCCAGCTAATCCAGAAATTCACTACAAAACTACTGGCCCTGAAATTTGGAATGATTGCGATGGAGAAATTGACGTTTTAGTTGCTGGAGTTGGAACTGGAGGAACTATAACAGGAGTCTCAAAATTTATTAAAAATGAGAAAGGGAAAAATATAATATCTGTAGCTGTAGAACCGTCACATAGTCCAGTTATTACTCAAACTCTCAATGGAGAAGAGGTTAAATCTGGCCCTCATAAGATACAAGGAATTGGAGCTGGTTTTATTCCCAAAAATCTTGATTTATCAATTGTTGATAAAGTTGAACAAGTAACAAATGATGAGTCAATAGAAATGGCTTTAAGGCTTGCAAAGGAGGAAGGATTACTAGTAGGAATTTCTTGCGGAGCTGCAGCAGTAGCTGCAATCAGATTAGCTGAGAAAGAAGAATATGCTGGCAAAACTATAGTTGTAGTTCTACCCGATCTTGCTGAAAGATATTTATCATCAGTTATGTTTACTGAGGTCCCTACAGGAATAATAAAAGAACCTGCTAACGCATAAATTTTGATTTGTTCAAAAATGCATCGGGAGTAATAAACATAGCATCACCATAAGAGAAGAATCTAAATTTTTCTCTTATGGCTACTTTATATAAATTTAATAATCTCTCTCTACCAATCATCGCACTCACTAGCAATAAGAGTGAACTTTTGGGTAAATGAAAATTTGTCAATAATCCATCAACAACTTTAAATTTAAAGCCAGGTTTAATTACTAGATCAACATATTTAGTAATTGGTACTAATTCTTTTTCTTTATCGCAATAACAACTTTCTAAAGCTCTCACACTTGTTGTACCAATTGCAATAATTCTTTTACCATTTTTTTTAGTCAATTTAATTTTTTCAATTACACTTTTATCTATATTTACAAATTCTTTGTGCAATTTTAAATTAATTAAATTATCTTGATCGATTGGCTTAAAAGTTCCATAACCAACATGTAAGGTTATTGGCAAGATTTTTATACCTTTATTGATTAATTTTGAAATAATATGTTTGCTAAGATGCAAACCTGCTGTTGGAGCGGCTACTGCACCTGGATTCTTTGCATATTCAGTCTGATAAGAATTTTCATGTAACTTTAAGTCTTTTATATTTTTTATATAAGGCGGCAAAGGTATTTCCCCAAAATTATTGAGAAATTTATCCATAGATTTAATATTATTGATATCACTTGGAAACTTTATTAACCTTCCACCCGTTTCTTTATCAATACCGACAATTTCTAATTGCAAATCTTTATTATTTATTTCAGATATTAACTTTAATAAATTATTTACCTTTAGTTTTTTTGCAGGCTTTGCTAAACAAAGCCAAACACAATCATTTATTTGTTCTAAAACCAATAATTCACCAAAACTTCCATTGTTTAATTCAACTTTCAATCTCGCTTTAATTACTTTGGTATCGTTAACAACAATTAAATCTCCTTGATTTAATTCATCAACAATATCTTCTGTTAGTGTGTTTATATTGAAGTTCTTTTTTAAAGAAATATTTCTTACAATCATCATTCTTGATTTATGCCTTACTTTTATAGGCTTATCTGCAATCAATGAATAATCAAGACTATAATCATATGAATTTAAATAAAAATCTAATTCATCTTGATTTTGTTTGGATTCCAAAAATAAAACTTAAGAGACTAAGGTTTCAGGTGATTCCTCTATAAGAGAAGCTAAATCTTTTAAGAATGATGCTCCATCAGCTCCATATATAACTCTATGATCTGCTGTCAAATTAACTTGCATTACTTTTTTTACAGAGATTGAACCATTCCCCTCTGCCACTACGGAAGGCTTAGACGCCGCAATAGCTAGTATAGCTCCCGTCCCTGGAGGAAGGATAGCATCAAATTTATCTACTCCAAACATTCCTAAATTTGATAGCGTAAATGATCCACTAGAATATTCATGAGGCTCTAATTGTTTAAGACGCGATCTCTTTACAAGATCTTTCCACTGTCTCGATAATTCAAATAAATCTATTTCACATGGATCCTTCAGAACAGGAGTTATTAAACCGCCATCTTCCATTGCTACTGCTACGGCAATATTTATTTTTTCTGGATAAGAAATTCCACTATTAGAGTAATTAGCATTAACCTGGGGATGATTTTTTAAGGTTTTTGCTACTGCTTTTACAAGTAAAGCAGTCATGGTAACGCCATTTTGTTTTACAGTTTTATAAAAAGAATCTAATTTATCTGTAATTATTGAGTATCCAACTCTAAAACAAGGCACACTTAAACTTGATTCCATATTTTTATTTACAGCTTTTTGTAAAGTATTAAACTGAATTATTTCGCCAGGATTTCCAAAACTAATACCTTTCTTTTCTTTAAATTCAACCTTATTAGAGGCCTCAGAACCTTTAATGACAGGAGAGTAATCACCTTCACCAATCCATGGAACTGATATAGGCTCTCCTTTTGCCTTTAAAATATCTTCTGCTTGAATTCTTCCATGAGGTCCAGATCCTTCAACTTTATTTAGGTCTATGCCCATTTGAGTGGCAAGTTTTTTTGCCTTAGGTGAAGCAATTATTCTCCCAGAATTATATTTAATCGCGGCATTTACCTCAACTTTTTTTTGCTTATTATCTTCAATACTGTCTTCTACTTTTATTTTTAATTCAGACATACTATCGCTTATTGAACTTTTAGCAGGTTTAATATCATTTACTTTTTCTTCTTGGTTATTTTCTTTAGATTTTACTGTTTTTTTAACTTCTTGTTCTACATTATTTTGTTCCTGAACTGAGGCAATTTCCTCTATATTTTCTACAATAATGCCAATTGTTTCTCCAACAGGAGCTGTACTGCCTTCAGGCATCAAAACAGCAGCAAGATATCCATCTTGAAAAGATTCAACATCCATATCAGCTTTATCAGATTCCACAACTAATACAGATTCACCTCTTTCAACCTTATCTCCAGGATTCTTTAACCACTCAACAATTTTCCCCTCGGTCATTGTAGAACTTAGAGCAGGCATAAATATTTCGTGAGACATAAAAATCAGTCAATATAAATAAGTTTGAAAGGTTATCCAAGAATGTATCTATTTATTATCGAGGAGAATTCCTTTAAAACAGTTATTCTTATTATACGAAAACATGTAAATATGGGAACTATAGAAAAAGAAGAAATTAATAATTTGATCAGATTAATTTTTTCAATTCATCATATTTCTATATATTCTTTGACTTAAATAATCTTTAATTTTTAACTAGAAGTCTTGAAAAGCAATATTATTTCTATTTCAATTTTATCGATATCGAATAATTCCTGGTTTTCAATTTTCCAACTAACAAATTTAAAGCAATCTTATAAATAAGGATATTGATTTCTATATTTGTAAACATTCTCTGATCCAATCTGACAATGCAAAACTAACTTTTGTGATTAGCATTGGTTTAAGAATATAAATTATTTAAAAAATTATCTATCTGAGAGACTTAATTAATTTTAAACATTATTAATTGATTGAATTACTCCATCTTTAACAGTAATTGAAACTTGCATTTTTTTAATTAAGTTATCTCCAACTGAAACATCACAAAAACTATCAACTTGGCCTTGTTCAACAATATCATCCATTTTTAATTCTCTTACCTGATTTTGTTGTTGTAATAAATTTCTTTTTTGCTCCTCTAATTCATTCCTTTTTGCTGAAATTTGCTGTTGTATTTGTCCTACTTGTTCCTGAATCCTTGGATCTAATGGATTAGCAGCCTGAGATCTTATATTGCTAACAACTTGCTGACCTTCCTGTTCAAGTTGTGCTAATTGCTGATCAGTCGCTGAAATAGCCTTACTCAATTCATTCTCAGCATCGTCTTTCCATGTTTGAGTAACTATGGCTTTAATAGAAATTGACCTTTTAATTGAGATTGTTTCTTTTTGAGTCATTAAAAAAAATAAATATATATTTTTAATATATATTTATTAAATGATATTTTCCTTTTTAATTTGTTTTTTATACATTTCTTCTATTTTATCTGCATATAAAATCTCTATTTCTTTCCTTTTTTGTTTTAGAGTTTGTGTTAATAAATTATTTTCTATCGTAAAAGGATCTACAAATATAAAATCTATTATCTGCTCCTCTATTCTAGAACCAGATCTATTCCTCAACAATTTATTAATTGTAAATTTATAAAAATTCTTTATTTCATCATTTTGATTCAATATTTTTATATCTTTTTCTGAGAATTTTAATTCTATCAATTTAATATTAGGCACAATAAGAGCAGAAAGATTTTTTTTATCCTGACCGAGAAGTTGCACTTGGGATATTAATTCAGAACTAAGAATCTCCGTTTCTAGAGGATTTGGCTCTATATTTTCTCCACTTGATAAAACAATTGTATCCTTAGCTCTTCCAGTAATTACTAAAGATCCATTTGGTAAAAGGAAACCTAAATCTCCTGTATCAAACCAACCATCATTTGATAATACCTTACGAGTAGAAGATATATCATCTAAATACCCCCCCATGACTTGGGGGCCTTTAGCATAAATCTTTCCAATCTTTCTAAATTTAACAACTATATTTCTTTCATCAATTATTTTTAATTCTGTATAAGGTAAAGGTTGACCAGAACTGCCCCTTACATTACACCATGTTCTTCTACATGTTAGTACAGGGCTTGTTTCTGTTAATCCATAGCCTACTAAAACATCAATACCCAAAGACTCAAAAAACAAATCTATATGTTCAGGGAGAGCTCCCCCACCATTAATTGGAAATTTTAAATTATTTCCACACATCTGTTTTTTAATTGATGGCCATAAAAAGTATTTTGATAACTGATGAATAGGAAAAGATAAAATAATTAAGATTAATGAATATATCTTTTCCAAAAGTGATACTTTAGAAATTTGAAGATCTTTTATCTTCCTAATATTTTTTTTATAGTTTGCACTATTTCTAAGTAGAAATTTAATCAATTTTTGTTTAAAGTTTGACATTTTCTTTAGTGCAAGAAAAAAACCATCAAAAATAGCTTCCCATAATCTTGGAACAGTTGCCATAACAACAGGTCTTACAAATTTAATATCATCTTTTAGACATTTTGGTAAAGTATAAAACTGAGAGCAGCCGCATGAAAAGAAGAAATATTCCGCACTTCTTTCATAGGAATGCCAAATTGGCAAAACACTTAGAACTGATGTTCCTGGCTGAGGATCTGCAATACAAGCTAGATTTATAATTTGATGCAAAAAATTTGCATGAGTTAATGGAACGCCTTTTGGTTTCCCTGTTGTGCCAGATGTATATAGGATAGAAGCTATATCATTAATATTTGCTTTTTCAATCTCAGAACTATAGCCATCAGGAATATCGTTAGATCCTAATTCTAAGAATTGAGACCAATTAATACCCCCATCAAGAGGTTCATCTTCAAGATTTAAAATAAATTTTAAACTTCCTCTGAGTGCATCTCTATCTTTTATTTTGGTCCAGACTTCTTTTGACTGTACTATTACACCAACAGATTTTGAATGCTTTATTATGTATTCCAATTCAACAGAGGGAGAATTACAACCCCTTACTGCATCAATAGCTCCTAAACGCATTAAGGATTGATCACAAATTAACCATCTTGGTGAGTTTTCAGCAATTAAGGTTATTACATCTCCTTTCCTAACACCTAAATTAAAAAATGCTTTGGATGTTTTTATTATTAATTGATTAAGTTCTTTATAAGAAAATTTATCTTTATTCTTACCTCTTAAATCATTTACCGCAGTAGTATCACCACAAATATTTTCTAAATATTGCCATAAGTGATCAATATGATTAAGGTCTTCTATAAACCTTCTCTTATTAATAAATTTGGCCTCTTTAGGTTTAGCTTTTTGAGCTTCATAATAAGACAAATTTTTCATAATTATTTATTTTTAAATTAAAAATAATTTCTAAAACTATTCTGATACAAAATCAATATTAAATTCTTCTTGAATAAATTTTTTAACAATGTGCTTAACCTCATTTATTCTTACATTTGGTTTTAAGTCAGTAATTTTTGTCATTAAACATCCATCTATTCCGCAAGGAATAATATTATTAAAATTATTTAAATTACAATTTACATTTATAGCAAAACCATGAATAGTAACCCATCTTTTGCATCCTATTCCAATAGAGGCAATTTTCTTCTCGCCACACCAAACCCCTGTTAATCCATTTTTTATAGAAGCTTTAATATTAAAATTATCAAGAATCCTAACAATTAATTTTTCAATTTTCCTTAAATACCAATTTAAATCTTTTTTATAATTTTTTAAATCTAGAACCATATACACAACTAGTTGGCCAGGCATATGGCAGGTAACTTCGCCACCTCTATTTATTTCAAATAAGCTAAACATATTTTTGTCAAAAGAGGGGAGTAAATTACTTTTATCTCCCCCTTTACCTATCGTGTAGCAAAGATAATGCTCCCCTATCCACACAAGTTGATTTTTTTGAAAACCATCAATTATTAATTTTTGATGTTTTTTTTGCAAATTAAAAACATTATCAAAATATGAAATTTTATAAGGTTGTTTCAGTATGGATGTTCTTATTGACATAATTATGTAAATTTAAAAAAGAATGTGAAATTTTCAAATTTAATTATGAAAATCCTGATACATGGGCAAAACATTGAACTTACTGAATCACTTAAAGAATACACTGAATCTAAAATAAGCAAAGCAACCCATCACTTCAAAGATATCGTTAAAGAAGTAGATATTCATCTTTCGATTGAAAAGAACCCAAGAGTGTCATATCAAAGTGCAGAAGTAACAACTTTTGCTAATGGAATAATAATAAGAGCTGAAGAAAAATCAGATACTCTTTATTCAAGTATTGATCTGGTTTCAAATAAACTTTCAAGACAACTGAGAAAATACAAAGAGAGAAATAGTAATAGTATACATAACTCTAAAAATAATTATAAAGATAAAAATTATTCTGATAATTCAGAATCAAATTTACAAATAGAAAGTTTTCTAAAAGAAGGATTAAAAGGAGATCTTATAGAGCCTTCTATTAAAAATAAATATTTTGATATGCTTCCTATATCAATTGATGAGGCAAGAAAGCAATTAGATTTTATTGATCACGATTTTTACTTTTTTAGAAATAAAGCCAATAATGAACTTCAAGTTATCTATAAAAGGAATCATGGTGGTTATGGATTATTACAACAAAAATAGTTGCATATGAAGTCAAAAAATTATTATGAATTAAATAAAAGAATACACTCTATTTTATTAAATCCTTATATGAATATTGAGGATTTTGAAATTAATTGCAATTTGATAAAAAAATATAAAATAAAAAATATCTCAACCTCATTAATTTTCCTTAAACCTTTAAGGGATGTATTCTCTCAGCAAGGATTAAAGATCAATACATTTATTTCTTATCCATTTGGAGACATCCCAATGGATTTTATAAAAAATTTTATTTATTATGCAAAGGATAATGGAGCAGACGGAATTGAATATACTCCTAAATTTTTTTCTCTCTCAAAAAATGATGAAGATAATTTTGCAAAAGATATTGAACATATATTAAACATTGGATTGCCTACCACATTAATTTTTAATGAAAAGAAGTTGCATCCTGAAATTTTTTCACAAGCTTTAAAAATTTCAATAGAGGTTGGAATTGTGAACTTTCAGTTTGGAGATGGATTTGGCCCTCCCATCGAAATTATTGATATTGAGAAAATAATAGAATTCTTAGGAAAGCATTATTTTATAAAGATTGTTGGCGGTATAAAAAACTTGAAACAAGTTATAAATATCTTAGATAAAGGAGTTGATTGCGTCGGATCTTCAAATTTTCATAATATTTTTATGGAGATTGAAAAAAGTTAATGTCTTCAGAAAAAAAATTAAAAGCTTTGTGCATAAAGGCATCACCACTTGGAGAAGCAGACCGATTAATCACTGTTTTATCTGAGGAACAAGGAATAAGCAGGCTAGCAGTTCCTGGTGCCAGAAGGCCAAAAAGCAGTCTCTCCGCAGCTTCTCCTTTGAATCTATTAGATCTTCAAATATTTGGAAGGAAAAATTTAAAAACAGTTAGACAATTAAAAATCATTAAAAGTTATGGGGGTTTAGGTAAAAGTATTGAATCTTTATCTGCGGTTCAAGCCATAACAGAATTAACATTTTTGCTGGTAGGAAACGATGATACACAACAAAATTATCTTTCAACTGTTCTCGCTCATTTAGATAGAATTTATAACTACAAAGTATCAATTGAAAACGATTTAAAACCTCTTGCCATTTGTATTCAATCTTTGATGCATCTTTTAGCTATAGGTGGATTAAGTCTACCAATTTTTTATTGTTGTAAAACAGGTAATCAAATCCATCCCCCCTTAGGCAATTGGGAATGGAAGTGTTATTTTATTCCAAATGAAGGATTTTCTACTATAGAGGATGCGAATAGTTTTCTTGAAATTAATTCTTCGGAAGTTGCCCTCATCCAAAGACTTATATTTCCTGATTTACCTATTAAATCAAATGGTGAATTATTGGGGCCAAAAAAGGTTTGGATTAAAATATTAAAGATTTTTTGTACTTGGATACCAACTCAATTAGGTAAAGAATTATTTTCATTAAAATTACTAGGGGAATTTTATAAATAAATTTTTTTTAAGTTTTATCTAGTAGTTATACTTAGCTGTTAGTTTAATAAATAGATCTTTTTTAATTTGTGGTTAATATCGCCTGGCTTGGCAAAAAATCTCCATTTTGCGGTAATGTTATATATGGGAATTTAATAACTGAGAATTTAAAAAGAAGAGGGCATAAAGTAAGCTTTATTCACTTTGATAATCAAATAAATGAAAGAAATTCAGATCAATTTTTTTTAGCCAATTATCCAGAAGTAAGTCTGCCATATCTTATAAAATCGCAATTCTACACAATACCTTCGCCTAGAGCAGAAAAGAAACTTAAAAAATATTTAGAAAAACTTAAACCCGATATCGTACATGCAAGTTTAACTCTTTCTCCTATGGACTTTAGGTTGCCAGAAATATGCGGAAAAATGAAGGTACCATTAGTTGCTACTTTTCATCCTGCTTTTGATTTCAAAATTAGAAACCTCACTGCTAGTACTCAACAGCTAACGTACCAACTTTACGCGCCCACTTTATCAAAATTTAATAAGGTAATAGTATTCTCAAGGAGTCAGAAAAATATATTAGAAAAACTTGGAGTTAATAAACACAAACAAATAATAATTCCTAACGGTGTAGATGAAAATAGATGGAAACCAATAAAAAAATATAGTAAAAAACATTTAGAAATAAAAGAAAAAATTGGGGGAAAAAGAATTTTCTTATATATGGGCAGAATTGTAAGTGAAAAAAATATAGAGTCACTTCTAAAGGCATGGAGATATATAAAAAATAAAGATTCTAAACTTCTTATAGTGGGTGATGGTCCAATGAAACCGATTCTGGAAAATAATTTTTCAGATATGGATCAAAACAATTTAATATGGTGGGGTGAAGAGTGTGATCTAGAAACAAGAGTTGCAATAATGCAAATAGCAGAGGTATTTATTTTACCAAGTTTAGTGGAAGGATTATCTCTCGCACTTTTAGAAGCAATGTCCACAGGAAAAGCCTGCATCGCAACTGATGCAGGCGCAGATGGAGAAGTTTTAAATAATGGAGCAGGAATTGTAATTTCAACTGAGAATGTTACAACCCAATTAAAAAGCATTATTCCAATACTCATGGAAAATCCTACTTTTACAAAAATCTTAGGTGATAAAGCAAGATCAAGAGTACTTGAAAAATATACAATCGATAAAAATATTAAAAGTATTGAAAAGATTTATCTTGAAATCAAAAAGAATTAAAGTTAATTAAATTGCTTACTCCTATTAGTCGCTGCCAATATTGATTCTATTAGTGCTGATTTAAAACCCTCTTTTTCAAGAACTCTTAATGCAGAGATAGTTGTTCCAGCAGGCGAAGTAACCATATTTTTAAATTCATATGTAGAAATTCTTAAATCTTTGATCATTAAAACAGTACCTAACATCATTTCTAAAACTAATTCTTCAGAAAGTCTTTTTGGTAAACCTCCATTTAATCCTCCATCACTAAAAGCTTCTATTATTAAAGCCACTATTGCAGGAGCTGATGATGTCAAGGCTAAAAAAACATCTAGATAATCTTCTGCGAATTCATAAACTTTACTAGAACTTTCAAAAATATTCTTTATAAGTATTTTTGTTTTATCATCAATCTTTTCACTCCAAGAAATTCCAGTTAATCCCTTTCCAATAGTAATAGGGATATTTGTAACAGCTCTAACACATTTATGATTTGGGAAAATTTCTTGTAATTTATTTAAAGAAATTCCTGCTAATACAGAAATTAAAAAATTCTCTCTTCCATTTTTAGGAATTAATTCATTAATATTTTTTAGTTGTTGAGGTTTAATAGATAAAAGCTTTAAAGGACAATCCCAAACAAGAACAGAATCCTTTGATGAAGCATAAGAGATATTAATATTATGTGAATAATTTTTTTTAATATGTTCGCAACTATTTTTAGAATTTACTACACAAAATATTTCTTCTGATTTCAATATTTGTTTATCTAGTAAAGGAGTAATAATAGCTTTTGCAATATTACCAAAACCAATTACTCCAAGCTTATATGACACTATTATGAATAAACTGACATTTTTTTATTACCCCAAGCTGGTTGAGGAGCAGAACTAGAATTTAATCCAAATTTTGGATTATCTTCGTTTTGTAAATTTGCGGGAGATGCTTCTTCTTGAAAAGAACTTGTTACACTTACACAACTTGGTGCAAATAAAAATATACTTTCTCCTATCCTTTCTTGATGCCCATCAATAGCATAAGTTCCTCCAGCAACAAAATCGACTGCCCTTTGAGCTTGATCTGGATCCATCATAGTTAAATTTAAAATTATTGTTTTACGCTCCCTTAAAGCTTGTATAGCCTGCGGCATCTCATCAAAACTTCTTGGTTCCATTAGATTTACCTCAGAAGATGAATTTGCTATTCCAGGCATCCCAATAACTTTTGATGATTTATTGTTCATAAATTCAAAAGGATTAGCATTTGAAAGGGCACCATAATTTTTATTATTATTCTTATTAATTGAATTAAATTCATCTTCCGATGAATAATCAAGTTCATCAAAATCATCATCCAGATAATCATCACCTGCGACAACAGCTTTTAATCGAGAAATAAGTGACACTTTTTAATCCCCTTAAATTTTAATAAGTGAAAAAACTAAAGTAATTTATTCGCAATAATTTTGAAAAACTACTTACTCTTAAATAACGTTAGTTATTAATTACTGCAAGCTTATCGCCAAAAATTTTACTTAATATTATTAATTACTAACAACTAAATAGTTCTCTTACCAAATATTAGTGATCCAATTCTTATCCATGTTGATCCGGCCTCTACTGCCTGCTTCCAATCCTGAGACATTCCCATAGAACATTCTGGCAGATTCATAGAATCAGCTAATGAACGACATTTTCTAAATAATTTTAGATTTTCATTTAAACTTAGTCCTTTAGGATTTATAGTCATCAATCCATTAACTTTAATACCTTTAATTTCCTTTATTTGATCCCATTTTTCCTTTAATTCTTCAAAAAACATTCCCCCTTTACTTGGATCATTTAATAACTTTATTTGCATCATAATAGTAGGCACTTTTTGCATCTGGAGAGCAACTTCAGAAATTTTTAATAATTTTCTATATGAGTCACAGGAGTGAATAAATTCAAAATGTTGAACAATCTTCCTTATTTTATTTGTTTGAATTCTTCCTATAAAGTGCCATTTTATATTTCCTGAATTATTAATAAAGATTTTTTTATCAAGTGCTTCTTGAACCCTACTTTCTCCAAAATGATTTTGACCTAGATTATGAATCCGCTCAATATCTGAAGATTTAAATCCCTTACTGACTACTAGCAAATTGACATTTGATGGTAATAGTTCTTTTAACTTTAAATAATTTAATTCTTCCAATTTGTTTTATAAAAAAGTTTGTTTAAATAAATTTTCCCATTTTGGTAAATCGACTGATCCATCTCTTCTTGCTTTTTGAAGATTTATTTCTGCCTGATTTCTTGCATTTAAGTAAGGAATTACTTCAAATAATATTTCTTTTTGCTTGATTGATACTAAAAAAAACATCTTCTGAGCATATAGCGTTGCATAAATATCTTTACCTTCATTAGCAGGGGAGACTTGATATAACATCCCAAATGTAGGATGATTTAAATAACGCTCTGAAGTCAAATTAAATCTATATTATTTATATTGCACCATACTGTTTTCTAAGACAAATAGCTAGGATAATAAAAAAAATTGATATCAAATCAGCTAAAGTTTTAGAAGTCTTTTTTTCCTCTAAAGGGATAAATCTCTTTGTATTAATTTCTAATATTCCTTTTGCAAGAAGTGAATCAGCTCCTTGCTCTACTCTTAACAAAATATTCAAAAGCAGTCTTTCTGTAATACTTATTATGATTTTAAAGATCTTTCTGAAACCCAAACTTCGATAATTTATAGATCTAACAGAAACAGACATTAAAATATTTTGAAATTCCTCTTGAACCAAAGGTATAAATCGAAGAGCAAGTAATAATTGAAATAACAACTTATCAACAGGTAATCCAAACATTTTTAAAGGATTCATAAACCAACTTAATGCCCATACAAGTTCTTCTTTCAACGTAGTAAAAAGAATTAAATTAACACTATGAACAACTGTAAAAATCAAAGTTGAAGTTTTTATACCCAAATTAATAGCTTTACGTGAAAAATTGTATGGCCCTAAATTTAGAAAACCTAATTTTATTTTTGGGATTTCAAGAATATTCCATGCAGGTGCATTTTCTAAGGTAATTTCTAATTCTTTAGGATCTCTAAAAGGAATTTCTAAAGTTGAAATATTTGAAGTCGCAAATATTGATAATAATCCTATTATCAAAGATAACAAGAGTAAAAAAATAAATGATCTCCACCAAAATCTCACTGGCAATAAACTAAGAAAAGTAATAATTATCAAAAATATAACCACACTAACTCTCCAAAAAGTACCTGCCCAAACAGGCGTAATTAAGAAAAGAGATAGGATAATTAGCTTTAATCTACTATCAATAATTCTTAACCAACTTTTATTTCCCTCTATATATTGACCTAATGGAAATTTGTTGGTTAACTTCATAAATCAGATTGAATTAGTTTTACATTATTTTTTGAAACTTCTTTCTCTAATGTTCTTTGTTGCTTACCCCTCCAAAGCAATATTAATGGCGTACCCTCAAATCCTAAATTTACTCTAATTTGTTTTTCTATATATCGACGATAAGTACTGGTAAATAATTTAGGATCATTCACAAAAAGAGAAAATGTTGGTGGTTTGTTTCTAACTTGAGTTCCATAATATATTCTGCCTTGTTTACCACTTCTCTTTGTAGGTGGATTCTTCCAACACAATGCTTCTTTTAAAACTTCATTTACTACTGATGTAGTAACTCTTCTTCTATGTTGAATAATCGCTGAAGTAGAATATTGAAAAATATCATTAACTCTTTTACCTGTTAAGGCAGAAATAAATAACATTTTAGACCAATTTAAGAAATATAATTTTGACCTAAGTTTTTTCTCAAAAGAATAAATAGTTGAACTATCTTTGTTTATTAAGTCCCATTTATTCACAATAATTAAACATGCTCTCCCTTGCTCTTCTATTCTTCCGGCCAATCTTTGATCTTGTTCTGTAACTCCATCAACAGCATCTAAAACTAAGAGACAAATATCGCTTCTATCAATGGATTTAAAAGATCTATTTATACCAAAAAACTCGGTCCCATATTGTACATTTTTTTTTCTTCTAATTCCAGCTGTATCAATAATTTTCCATAACATTTCATCTTTATGCAGAAAAGTATCTATGGAGTCCGTAGTGGTTCCACTTATATCACTAACTATTGCCCTTTTATTACCACAAAGTGAATTTAATAAACTTGATTTCCCAACATTCGGTCTTCCAATTATTGACAAACAATACTTTTCTTCAATTATTTTATCTTTTTGTTCAGGAAGTTTTGAAATGACAAGATCTAATAAATCACCCGTTCCAGATCCATGAATTGCAGATACTGGGAATGGTTCGCCTAGACCTAACTTCCAAAATTC
>CEUU01018796.1_pt1 | contig 17864 bp, 16 predicted proteins | sample 531321 | NCBI WGS metagenome assembly CEUU01 (sample SAMEA2622658, study PRJEB7988) | marine metagenome | isolation source: saline water (ENVO:00002010), including
ATTCAATCACGTTTGCTGTAGGTAAACCAGTAACAACAGGAAAGAGATTTGTAGAATGATTCGGATAGAGGGATAGAAAACGCTGCCCATTCCCTCGCTCAATAAGCGGCACCAGATCTAACCATGTATCAACTTGAGGCAAATCGTCTGGTGTAGTTCTGACAGTTCCCCAAACCCTGAGACCGATCGACAAGACGCATAACTCGAAAAAACACAAACTGATAACAGAGAATGCAATGAGATTTTTTCTCTTTTCGCCAATATTACATGAATCGACTATTCCCCCAATTCCAAAACCAGCTAAAAGCGACAAAAAAAAAGACGGTATGATAAGTAAGTTATGGCTCGTGCCAAGCCATGGGGATGCCGGTATATTAGGCATAATGAGAAAAAATATTCCATAAGTTACCAGAATGACAGCCCAAACCGAGCGGATCATTCGCCGCTTTGAACCCTGCACATTTAGCGCAATGATAGACAGTATAACAACCACCAATCCAGGGTAAGTAGAATAGAGTAATTCATACAATGAAACCTCTGGCCAAGACATACCGATAAAAAAATCTACAAATAGAGATAACGCATAAGCGGGAATCGCAATAAGAGAAAAGGGGCTAGTATATCCATTGCTCCGGTCATTAAGTGTTACTACCTCTTCTCTGAGACGAAGCGCACTAACGAGATCAAACATCGTCAATAATATTGCCACCAGACCAATGCCCACCGCAACGCCGAATACTACAATTGTCTTATTCCTAGGCACGAGAGGAGTAATCGCCAACAGAGCAATCAGCGCCATTTTTATAGCGACTTGAGGATTGGACAGTATAGCACAGGCCAAAATCGCAGCAGAGAAAAGAAAGACTTTGACCGTAAATTTTTTAATCAAACGAAAAGCGCAAAGGACAAAAAATGGGAGCAGGGCATAAATAAAAAAATTACCGATATAGACTTGAAAATTTGCAGTGAAGGTGATAAACCAAGAGAGGATATATACTCCACTAGCCGTCAACGCAGATATACGACATGGCCTTAAGAAGTGAAACATTTTATAGAAGCCAACAGCAGCTAGAACATACAGACCCCACATAAAGACCTGTATTCCCTTAAACACGCCAAATACTTCCATAAAGAGAGCAGACAATACCCCATCAACTAAACCAGACATCTTAAAAAAAGGCTGCCCAGAAGCTGACATATAACTCCAATTAGGCACGACTCCATTTAGAAGAGTCTCTTTTGTATACCATCCGTTGTAAATCCACAGGGGCAAGTCGTGGCCCAGTGAATAGCTATATGAAAAAAGCCACGGTAGCCCCACTAATCCCCCCAGTAAGCTGGCTGCTACCATTCCCTTAAATTCGAGATTCCCTATGCTACTCAGACTCCACACTATTTATCCCTACTCCCGCCAACAATTATTTAAACATTGCCCCTTAACATAACGACGCACCAGCATTTCTACGAAGTATTCAATACCTAAAAAAACCAAAAAAATGACTCGCTTGTACGCCGTGAAGAACCAAGAATCTGCGACAACTACAAGATCCGTCTGGGTATTATAACGATCTTTCTGAGTTACGTAGTCAAACACTGTAATGCCCAGCAGTATCTCGTTTAATGAGAAATTGGTATAAGCCACTTGCGAATTAGATACAGATTAAACCTGCTTTTCTTTCATTTAAATCGCTCTAGCAAATGCAGAAACTCATCGCCATATCCCGTGTTCTGGCAGATATGTTGTGCTTGGGGATAACCCGTTTTGCGATACCAACCATGACGAGCATACCAAGAAGCCACCCACCCCAACGGTTTAAAAAACCAATCTTGCTGCAAGAAATTTCTGAATAATGGCATGGATGCAAAGCGATCGCGCCAGCGATAAACAACGTAGTCTTCCCCGAAGCCGCGTTGGAATGGATTGCACTCAAATTTGTCGCCGACAACTTCAACTTCCATACTTCCGAGACCATTCTTTTCTGCATGTATTAGAAAGTCAGCTTCATCACGCTCAAATCCCATGTACTGCCCAGCTAACGTATCTAACGCAACTAAATCACGCGAAGCCATTATGCGATCGCAGACTTTGGGCAGACCAACACGAGGCCCCGGGCCTTCCATTGCTACAGTCAGGTCTGCGACGCCAAGCCGAATGCGATCGGCAAAATAAGCATTGACTTCGCTGATAGCTGCATGTACGACCGGATGAAACTTAAATCGAGCCCTTGGCAACAATCCCCACTGGTTTTTCATCGCCCCAGTAAAAGGCGTTATACAGTGCGTTTTTATAATGGGCAACGTAATCAACGCATCGCAATCAAGCAGCACTTTGGGCATATCCAACCGACCAAAAATTGGACCGACATCGACTCGCCGCGTATCTGTTTGTGAAAGGTTGATAAAGTGTGCATCGTAGCGCTCTCCAATAGCTACAAAGCCCCAATTTACAACCGCATCATCGACTTGGCGATTAGTAGCAACCTCGCAGTCACCGTAAAATATCGCTGTATGGGGATAACGCATCCTAACCTGACGCAGGACCGCTTCAAAGACCCAGGGTGAAGTACACTGCCCGGGCATAACCTCTCGGCTTAACAGATTGACTTTTAGAAACAAGCTACTCGGTTCATCCTCGTCATCCCAGGAAACTAATTTCATTGCACGGGCGACAGCATCAAATACCGAGTCACGCGATTGTTCAACGCCAAGAAAAGCCACTTTGCTCTTATCCACATCCACTATCTCCCGAAGTTTCGATCTGTACTTCTACCAGTCCGCGACGCTTAGTGGTTCGCGTCAGGCATTTCTAACCTCGCCGCACCATCTCGAATAAATCGCCAGTGATTCGCACTGAAAATTGTTCAACAGCCCAACGGTAAGCAGGTTAAGTACACACCCAGAACAAAAATATCAACAGACTCTCAAAAAGTCGTCGCTGCCATAGAATTACATACAGCCTTAAAACCACAATCGAACACTGAAAAATCTGACTTTCCCGTCATTCAATGCGTAAAAATGAACCGCGTTTTTTTGAAGTCCAAGATGTGCGAACACATGCCTATAGCGTCTTGTTCTTTGAGACCCTGCAAAGCTGATATACCCTGCAGTTGCCATTTCCTCAAACTACCCCGCACCTCGCTCCGTGCGTCCCATCACCAAGGACCATTTCCTTTCTCTCCGCTCTATGTAAAGAGGTGTAACAACTTGACTTTTCTCGTATGACTCCTGTCAACTTTTAATCATCCCCCTTTATTAAGTGCACTTGTCCTGTTCGTAAATCTACCTGACGTACATGACAATGTGTTCCCTTTCCACACCATTCTAGAAGAGAGCGCTCCGACAATTCGTCGGACGAATAATACTTAGACGAAGCTACATGACGGAGAGAATGTTTATCGGCCAAATAGATCTGATCTGACTCACGCTCCATAGTCAAGCTGTCTTCTATATTTAGCATGCCCCGTTCTAAAATAATTTTTCGTGAAAAGTGACCCGGCCCACTCCGATCGACAAAAATCAATCGTCTTTTCAAAACAGGTATTAATCGCTTACCACATAGACGTGCCATAAACCGCAAACCCATATGCTTCAGGGGCGTTATACGCTGTCTCGGCACTTCTGCAAAACAACCTTTGACATGATATCTACCCTCGACACCACCCCGCTGAGACTCAGCGTGCAGCCAGTTGCTGGCCGATGGCGTCCCTTCCGAACCTTTTAGGCGATAACCATAATCGCTGAATATTTCGCGCCCTGAATAAAATAAACGCATGACACCCCCTTTACTGAGTCCGCACACCAAGTGAGTGCCATGCTGTCGAATACTCAGCAACCCAGCATCTTCAAAGTACCGTTCGTGCTCACTGTCACATGGGAGCAAACACTCTTCCCCTTCATCATTAGGAGCGTAACGGACGGCACGAAGTAGAGAGTGCAGCATATTGTGGCAAAGGTAGCGGTCGTCAAACGCCTTATACCAAGCGAGGATTCCGCCATCACCGGTTCGCAACCGACGGAGCATCGCGCGGGCAATAGCAGATCGACCAGATATTAGGCAAAGTGGGCTAAGTAAGAAGTACTCAGTATTACGCGACCCATATTGTCCACCAATGCTTCCATCTTGATGAACAAAATAGCTGCAAAAATTGATGATTTTCTCTGCAATGTTCCAAGCCCGGTCATCGTTACTCAAGCGATTATACTCGAGGAGAAAATCGAGTGTAGTACTTAAATAACCCAAGTCAGCGCCACCATACTCGGGGAAAAATCCATCGGGGCTTTGTCGCCGAATAAAACTTTCAAACTTGTCGATAGCCGCATCTTTCATCCACGGTTCACCCGTCAAGAGATAGGTTGCGTATAACCCTGGAATACTAGCCGCCTCTTGGTTGAGCGCTTGGCGCTCTTCGTTAAGCATCAAATAGCGAGCTGCACGGCGACAAGCTCGCAATACTTGATCGTCACCACATTCCAACAGCCGGCAGGCTTCTGCTATAGCATAAAGCGAAAATGAGGTAGGAATATAACCGTGTTCCCAAGGATAGTACTCATCAAACGCACCGTCTTTATGCTGAATACTAGCCCAAAAACGGATACCAGCTATGGCCCAGCCGCGCACCCTATCGTTTTTATAAAACGGGCTGTGTGCTAACGGTGTGTCATAGAGGAGCGCTAAAGTCAAAGCACTTTGCTGAAGCACGGCCGAGGAAAAGTCGCGTATCTTAAAATGCCAGTGACTACGATCGAAACTGCCATAAGTCAACGAGTCTGGATCACGGTCTTGCTGACTTAAAACTCGCGGCGCGGATCCGAGGATAAATTCGACTTCTCTGGACCAGTCTCTGGTAACGATGAGATCAACCTCTCTAATTTGCGTTGGTATTGAACAAATAAATCAGCAATCAAACCCAATACTCCAACGAGGAACCCTCCTAAGGCAATCACCATATCCATTTCTTGCATGGTACCCGTACGCCACAAGTTGACTGCACTCGAAACCGCACCAATGCAGATCAAACTGATACTCATCGGCAGAAATGCTTTAAGCGGCTCAAAATACGTTACCATTCGCGCGACCTGCGTGATATAGCGATAAGTATCTTTCAGAGGGTGGAATTTTGACTGTCCAGCACGTCTGGCGTAGCGGATGGGCACATACTCAACGCTGTGACCATTGCACAGAAAGGCCAGCGTAATCGTCGTTACGCAGGAAAATCCTTTGGGCAGTAAATCGACGTATAGCAGACCGACGGAACGGCGGAAAACCCGCAGGCCCGAATTGAGATCGGGAATGTGGGTTCCGGTAAGAAAACAGGCTAGCTTTCGGATAAAAAACTTAGCGGGTACGCGCAGCACTTTCATGGTGCCGCGCTCGCTGTCTCTAGCGCCGACCACCTGATCGGCGTCCACGTTGATTAGGTGCTGCACAAGGTCGGGGATACGACCGTTGGGATAAGTTAAATCGACGTCTGACCACACTATATACTGGCCGCGCGCCGCCAGAGTGCCAGTTTTTCTCGCCGCCCCCGAGCCCTGATTGTGCCGGTGTTGAATAAGTCTAACCGCCCCGTGGTCAAACGCTTCGACTTTTTGAGCGGTTTCATCGTTTGATCCATCATCTATCACTAGAACTTCATAGGTAAAGGAGGAAGCATCTAACGCATTGCAAACGATTTCCAACTCCTTACGAATGCAGTGCGCTTCATTAAAGGCCGCAAGCACGACGCTCACATCGTATTGATCGAGATCGTCACGTTCGGACAACGCTAAATATCTATCCATCCCTCAGTCATCTCCCACGTTAAGAGCCTCTGATGTGGACCTGCGGAGAACCTGCCAAGAGAGCGGCCGTTGCCAAAAACAGACAAATCCTAACAGTCCAGGCACCAAGAAACAGAAAGCAAAAAATAGAGCGGAATAGGCCAGCGAAGCCTCGAGGCTGTCGGGCACCGCTCGGTGTGCCATAATCAGCGCCAACCCACCTTCTCTCGTGCCCAAACCTGCAACTGATAAAGGCAAAAAAGAGGCGAGTCCCACTAAAACAACCGAAGCGATAATGTCCGATGCTTCCAGCGGCAAACTCAGCCCACGCGCAAGCGCAACCGTCTGCGCAAAGTAGATTGTGTAGGCAACTACCGTCAGTGCGAGAGCCTTCCAACCTACTGACTGCACTAGTGCCCAGCACTCCTTTTTCAGGGTACAAGCAAAAGCCTTTAGTCTCCTTATCAACCCCGTTGCCAACAGCGCGCTCAGCACTCCGACAAGCAATACAAACAGCAAAATAGCAAAAACCAAGCCACTGTCGTTAAACATGCCTGAAATCTCGCCTATAATCGGTCGCATTACCCCCCATAAATCCAAATGAACCACCGCCCATATCGCCAAACACGACATAAATGCGACATCAAAAAAACGGTCTAGTATAGCTCCTGCCAGCGCGCTTTCCCAAGATACATCCCGCTCGTATCGCACATAAAGCGCTCTGGATAAATCACCTAAGCGACCGGGGGTAAAGGTGCCTATAAAAATTCCAGAAGCGTAAGCAGTATAGGCTTGCCAAGGCGTAAAAGCGTCTCCTTGGGCGGTCAATAGGATATTCCAACGCCAGGCCCTCACAGCAATTAAAGACGCCGTATAGACCGGCATCGCATATAAATAACTAACATTTACTTGCGAAAAAAGTTGCCTCAGGGATGTCCAATCCGAGCTGAACAAGAGCCATCCTAACAGGCCGACGCCAACCAAGGACACGCACGTGCTTGGTCGAAAGGTCATCCTCCTACGTCTCCCTGTTTAAACCATGCCTCAAGCATCATAAGCGCCCACAGTTGCTGGCTATAGTCTCGCCGGTGAGCCATATGAGCATCTATCATATCGCGTATTCGTTGCGCAGAAAACAAACCCCGCTGGTTGGCCCGCCGCGAGCACAAGACTTCATACACCCAAGGCCTCAACGGCCCCCGTATCCATGTCCCCAGCGGTATGGCAAACCCCTGTTTCGGCCGGTTTAAAATCGTCTGGGGTAAGTAGCGTTCAGCCAAAACCCGCAGCAATATCTTACTATTCCACTCGGTGTATTTAAGCGCCCTGGGTTGTCGTGCCATAAACGCCACGACTTCCTGATCCAGCAGCGGAGAGCGAACCTCTAAGGAGTGCGCCATGCTCATACGGTCAACCTTAACTAAGATATCATCCGTCAAATAGGTGCTCAGATCGGCTCGTAGCATCGCCTGTTTACCAGACTGAGACGCCTCTTGCCAATAGGTGCTATAACTCTTTTCTGAAGAGTTCCTACATAATGTATCGGCAAAATTTTCCGTATAAAGCGCAGTTTTTTCGTTTTGGGTAAAAAAAAACCCCAGCTAGTGTGGGGGTCATCACGGACCGCACGTGCAAACTCTACAAATCTTCGCCCCTTCTTGCGCCAGCTAGTAGAGTAATATCCATCGGGCTCGGGCAGACTTTCCCAAAGCAACTCAAAAAGATCGCGCCCGGCCCAAGAGGGCCACCGGTTATAGCGATCGACCATGATGCGCGCTTGATACCGGCGATATCCGCCAAATATTTCGTCGCCCCCGTCTCCGCTAAGCGCAACCGTAACATCCCCTCGTGTTACGCGAGAAAGATGATACGTCGGGATAGCCGAAGAGTCGGCAAAGGGTTCGCCAAAATGCTTTAAGAGCTGGGGGATCATCTCTTCTACCTGATAATCGACCACGTATTCCGAATGCTCCGTATCCAGAGCTTGGGCAACCTGCCGTGCGTAGGCCTGTTCATCAAAAGAGGCATCGGAAAAGCCAATTGAGAACGTGCGAACACGCTCGTGTCCAACCGACCGCATCAAAGCAACAACGAGGCTCGAATCCAGTCCCCCACTAAGAAAAGCACCCACGGGTACGTCGGCTAAAAGCCGCAGCGATACCGCTTCGCGAAGCAGCCCGTCAAGCTCCTCAACCCGTTCATGCAAAGCGATTTTTTCGCATTCCTCTCGATATTGTACTTGCCAGTAACGTTTCATACGAAGCCGTCCATCAGAGAAAACGGCCCATGTCGCCGGAGGTAGCTTTTTTACGCTTTTGTAGAGAGTCTTCGGATGGGGAACAAATAGATAGCTCAGATACTCATCGATTGCCGCTGGATCTATTTCGCGCCCGACCTCTCTGTCACACAACAAACTCTGTAGCTCAGAAGAAAAGCTCAGGCCCGAAGGCGTTTGTGCATAAAAGAGCGGTTTTTTTCCCAAACGATCGCGAGCCAAGACAAGCTCATTCCGACGACGATCCCAAAGCGCGATGGCAAACATCCCGCGCAATAAAGCGAAGCATTCCAGCCCGTATTCTTCATACAGATGTAATATGACTTCCGTATCCGACGCCGTGCGCAACTGGTGTCCGCGCGCACGCAGTTCGTGGCTCAGCTGCTGATAGTTGTAAATCTCACCGTTAAAAACGACGCGCAGGCTGCCATCTTCGTTTTCCATAGGCTGATGCCCGCCGGCTAGATCAATAACCTGCAAACGACGCATACCCAGAGCTGCGCCGCCTTCAACGAAAAATCCATCCTCGTCGGGCCCACGATGGACAATTGCTTCGCACATGCTACGCACAGTTCGCTCATCTATTGGGCGCTGGATATCAGAGTGCACTTTACCGACGATGCCACACATATTAGGCCCCTTCTAAAACACTGCGGTAGAGCGCGTGCAAAGTCGCCGCACTGTGTTCCCAGGTGTATTCACACGTTTCAACATGCGCGCGGGCCTGCTCTCCCATTTGTACCCGACGCAGACCGTCATCGTGAAGCGTCTGGAGTGCCTCGCGCAACTGGATCACCGCACCGGGCTCAACAAGCAGACCTGTTTCCCCATCCCGAATAAGCTCTGGCGTACCCCCTACGCACGTAGCCACTACGGGGAGACCACAGGCCTGCGCTTCCAAAACGACATTGGGGCGTCCCTCTGAATGACTTGGCAAGACAAGCACATCAGCCGCCTGCATCCACTGTGGAACATCCTGCGAAGAGCGGCGTCCCACAAAGTGAACTTGCGAAGCGATTCCTTCCTCCTCACAACGCTCTTTTAAGGTAGCTAGAAGCGGTCCATCCCCGACGACATATAGATTCCATTTAGGCCGGTCCCGCCACTGGGAAAGCGCTTCGATCAGAATGTCTATACCCTTTACAGGTATCAACAGACCAACAAAGATCATGACGAAAGAATCAGGCGGTATTTGTAAACCATCTCTCACCGCCTGACGATCGCCAGGACAAAAGCGGCCGTCAACCCCGTTGTGAATGACCGAGATTTTTCTGCGCTCCACTCCAGCATCAGCCAGTTTTTTCGCAATATCCTCGCTAACAGCTATTACGCGGTCCATCCTATTTGCGATTGATCGATTTAAACGACGCCCCCACCGACCGGATAGCATGTTTATATCGCTGCCCCGCACGCTAAGTATTAGCTTTTTACTCCGACCCAACGCACACACAGCAACAAGCCCCGAAACAATCCAGTGACAGTGCACCAAATCGGCCGATTGGCCGCGGCGGCGGGCATCAAATAGAAACCCCAGAAGGAAAAAAGGAACCTGAAAACGCACCCACCAACTGTTCCGCAGATTGGTGGGAATACCTCCCCGATAAGCCAAGCGCTGAAGCGCGACAGGCCATGCATAGCGAAAGCGAAACACCTCGATCACCCCCGTCGATTCTCTACGGGCAAGGCCCTTTTCATGCGGTGCAAGGACAGCTACCTGTACTCCGCACCGGCTCAGCGCGTTCGCCTGCTCAGACACAAATGAACCAAAGAGATCGCCGACAAATCGGGGAAAGCCAGTCGTCAGCATGAGAACCTTCATTTGCTCTCCTGCATATCATACAACATAGCGAAGAGCAAAAATTGAATCCCCATGATAATCATGAGCGCACATACAACCGACCGAGGCCCCGTAACGCCTTCCCCCGTAAACTGCTGAAATATGAGGAAGCCGCCGTAAATAACACCGATCGGCAGCAGAATGAGTCCAAAGAGGTAGAAAAAGAAAAGCGGGTGAAAGTCTCGCACCAGATACTTACTGAGTAATCGCCAAAAGAAACCGCGCACGAGCATAGGCGTTACGCGCAGAGCATAGTCAACGCCTTTGATCTGCGACTGTCGCTCTCCCTCTAGGTAAATAGCCCGGCGAGGTACATCTTTTACTCGAAGGCCGTAGGCATTGAGGCGCACGAGGAAATCCATGGGATACCCATAACCCTTCCACGCTTTACCCCAGTCGATCATATCAATAGCCCGCTTACTAATAGCCGTATAGCCGTCGACCACATCGTAAATCTTATAAAAACCAGAGGCCATCTTGGTGGAGATTGAAATAAGCGCATTCCCCAAAAACCGCGTCCACGGCATACCGTCTAAACCGACCTGGGGCATAAGAAACCTATTTCCCTTAGCATAATCGACCTCCGCCTTTGCGACAGGCTCAATCAGATCATCAACGACCTCAAGAGGCATCTGGTTATCTCCCCCCACTACGACAGCAATGTCATAATTATCAGCGCTAGACTGTAAATATCCCGTGATAATAGCCGCACCCACGCCTTTGTTAACCTCGTGACGTAGCAGAACGACGCGAGGGTCACGCTCGGCGTGCTGTTGAACGACCTGGCAAGTGCTATCTTGACTTGCATCGTCGACTACGTAAACGCGATCAATGGTTTTTGGCACGCCTTCAAGTGTCGGACCGATAAGCCGCTCTTCGTTATGTGCTGGGATCACCAGCGATATCCTTTTTTCCCCGTACACGTTACAACTCCTATCTAGCCAACTATCTATTTACCGCCGTACATTTGCCCATTAATTGCGCCTAGCCGCCACGACAACGCCCCGTCCCCAGGGCCAACGAGCGAAGATTTCATCAAACCGCAGCACCCAAGCCATACTTTCAACAACCCAGCGGTGCCGTCCCAAACGCGTATCCGCTCGCCTTTCGCGCTCCTCGACGCCCTGTCCTCGAGTCCGCAGGAGCCAAGGGGCAAAAAGAAGTCGGTGATACAGTCGTCCCAATGGGAAACCCCACACACGAACCTTTTCTACAACAAATCCTTGCTCTTCAAATAGAGAGACAAAATCACTCCTATGGTAGCGCTTAACGTGCCGCGCCCAATCATCGCTATAGTCCCAAAGCCGCGGATTGAGCGGCACACTTGCAATGAGAACTCCGCCAGGTTTGAGCACACGACGAAACTGTCGGACCGCTGCCCCATCCCCCCCATCTTCTGGCAGGACGTGTTCGAGTACTTCCCCGCAGACCAGACCATCAAAGGTCGAATCTTCAAAAGGCAATTCCGTTACCGAGGCGCGCTGCACGCGCAGACGCTCTTGCCAACCCAATGCCTGCACTTTTCGGTATACCGTCTTCACAAAGGCCTCTGCCTCTTCGACTGCCTCAACGTCGTAGCCAGCAGCACACAGGTCAAGAGCTAGACTGCCGCTTCCGCAGCCTGCATCCAACACCGTGCCACGAGGTTGCAGCGAACAGAATAGACGCAATAGCAAGCGCTCGCGAAAAAGATGAACTGGCCCGCGGATCTCACTCTCCCCCCAATTCGTCTGTTCGACGGTTTTCCCACTAACACTCAATCCCTTAATGCTCCTTCTAACTGGCGTACGAGATCGCGTCCTATCGCCTCTCCCGACGCAGTCGTAGAGTAACGAGCATGTCCATTTCTCCCCAGACGTTCCCGCAACGAAGCATCGGTTCGCAAACGTTCCAAGGCTTCGGCCAGTGCCTGACCATCACCAGGCGGACATAGCAAAGCGGACTCTTCGTCCACAAGCAGTTCTCGAATGGCCGGGGAATCGCGCGTAATGATAGGACGCCCCAACGCCAGCGCTGCGAATACCTTGTAAGGGATGACTCTTGCCGCTTTAGGCGTCGTTCCAAAGATCCCGAGACATACGTCCGCCTCCCGCATTGCCTCAGCTAATTGTTCAGCACTCAGCCACGTCTCGACAAAACGCACGTGCTCCAAGTCCGAAGCCCGTGCACGCACGGCCGCGTAGTCTTGACCTTGACCAATAAGCGTGAATTCTACACGCTCTTTGCGCAGCGCGCGCGCCGCTTCGATAATGCACTCAGCGCCGTGTAGAGGAACATAGGTCCCGAAGAAAAGAACCCTGAAAAAAGGAGACGAGGCACCCTCACCTCTTTTGACAGGAAAACGATCAAAAATGTTACCTACTAGGCTTTTACGGAACTTATTACAAGAAAGATTAAACAGGTTAGCATAGTGATATCCAAGCTGTTCGGTATCAACAAGAACCCAATCTGCGCTACGAAAAGCCCAGCGGTCTACACTGTAGAGTAAACGCCCCTTCAGACTCCTAGACGATACGCTTTGCCGATCCATAACGGCTGTATCGTAGAGCGAAATAAACGAAACCAAGACCAGCATCCGTTTAGAAAACAAGTTGAGTAAACGAGCCAGCAAAATGTCTATATAGCCCGGATATCCAACTACAACGACCTCGTGTTCAGGGCAGCGTATATAGCGCCATATAAGCCCGGTATAACACCGCACTGCCCGTAGCGCGAGTAGGAACCACATTCTCCAGCCTGCATGGAATGCTCGATGTAAAAAACCGTCCCACAGGTTTGCCCTACAAGACCACACCTGACCAGCTGCACGGGAAACACCAGCATAGAGTACCTGATTTACGGGATAGGCATCTGATAATATGTAAGTGCCAAAAAAGACAACACGTAGGCTCATCAGGTACGTTCCGCTCTTTCAGAACGCATCAGGGCCACCTGTTCAGCAATTAACCCCATCATGAACACCATTACCGACGTAGTGAAGAGGAGCATCGACATATTTGTGAAACGGTGGTGGGTGACAAAAGTGTATCCGTAGTAGCCGATCCCCATTAAGAAGAGGTATACGCTCACGGGAAGAAATATCTTGAGCGGTGCAAAGAGCATGCAGATTTTCATTATGACAAGGAGAAATTTCGGACCGTCGGAGAGAATCCTAATCTTACTCTTGCCCACTCGCTTAGCCGCTTCTATGGGTATGTAAGCGACGCTGAAACCAGCTCTCAGCATGCAAAGAGTAATCGTTGTGGGATAGGAAAATCCGTTAGGCAATAGGCCGACAAAGTGCAACGCGACGCTCCGACGCATTGCCCTGTACCCCGATGTGAGATCCTTGATCTGACGACCTGTAACATAACTGGCAAAGGCGTTATATAACTTGTTGGCTACGCTCCGATGCCATCCAGCCTGCGACGCACGACTTCGGGCACCAACAACCATATCAAAGCGCTCGCACTCTGTGAGAAAAAGGGCAACATCTGCTGGACTGTGCTGTCCATCGGCATCCATGCAGATCAGTATTTCGCCGCGTGCCTGACGAATACCCGTTTTTATCGCCGCGCCGTTACCCATATTGTACGGGTGTTCGGCCAGCCTCACGGGCTCTCCTACCGCAACCACTTCGTCGGCCGTTTCATCCGTTGAGCCATCCGAAACCACGAGGATCTCATATCTTCGCCCCATGGCATCCAGTTCGTCCTTCAGCTGACTAAGAACAGAGCCGATGGATCCACCCTCATTATAGGCTGGAATAACGATACTAAAATCGACTTCTTCCTCTCCGCTCAATTTTCTCCTATGTGCGTTTAACTGAAAAGAGGCAGATCACGCCGAAGCTCCGCTTCCATCTTAGCGTGGCATGACGGACAAACCGTTATCAGATTATCCAATCGATTGGCTTCCACATTGGATTTAAAATTTCGGTAGGGAATCTTGTGGTGCACGTCTAACTGCCGACCGAGATCCTCTTCGCTCTGTCCGCAAACACGACATGCATAACCATCTCGTTCGCGTGCTCGATTAGACTGCTCCGCCCAGTTGGCACCTCGTCTGTGACTTGGCGTGCCTACTTTGGGCTGTAAATCGGGCTGTTCAGAAATCCAAGCCCGGCGACAGGCGTCTCCGCAATAGTGCAGTTCAACAGCCCCAGCGTACCAATCGACCACCTGCACCGACTTACGACAGTGTGCACAGGGCCGACTCACTAAGAGACCGCCGGCTTTATCCGATCTATTTTCGCGAAAATCAAGGCCCAACTGGTCTGCACTGGACATAGCACACCACAGCTAAAAGGACACAAGGAGAGTTGTATTGGAGTAGAAAAAAATGCAGAACCCATCGGGTTCTAAGGGGTATTCCTATTATATGAATACTATGTAAATAATGTCAAGGCACCTTATTCTAAGATAACAAAGTCGACTTCAAGCGTGTCGCGCACAGAAAGAGCCTGCGCTACAACTTCAACGCGCTGCAGCCGCCCGTCTCCCATACTCTGCAGTATAGCAATGGCCAAGCCGTCGCGTGTTATACTAAAAGGTGTTATGCTTCCAGCAGTCGATGCAAAAACGACTAACGTGCTGTCAGCCACGGGTTTGCTGCCTTTGCGAACCGTCGCCCAAATCTCGGCCGTAGCGGTGCTGTCATTCGCCGAAACACGCGCTGGATAAGCCGTCATTTCCAGTGAAATTTGCCGACTTTCCGAATTGGTCGGAGCAACCGAAAGAGCGCAACCAGAAATAAAACAAGTAAAGAACAGAACGAACCCCAAAGCGTTCCGAACGGTAACGAAAAATGAAGCTTTCATTGTATAAAGTCGGGTGGAATCCAGTTGAATTGAGAAGCCATGGAAGCCAACATATTGCTAACTAGGTTAGTGAGTGCCTCTTCCTGAACGCGCTGTAAATCGCCTGCCGACGCACCAGCCGTAACATCTCGTCTTGTGGGAGGCAGCAAGCGCAAACCCTTCCGAAACCGGCTTATTCCCTCCGTTTCGTTTGAAAAGGCCTGCATTTGTGTTTTAGTATCATCAAAAACGAGCACACGATAGCGCAGCCCCACTTCTACGTGGGCTTCTGGAAGATCAATAACAAATGGGACTTGCAATCCCGCAAAACGGTCGACTTCATAGGTTGAAACCAACCCAGTAACAACCACATCAACACCCAACTTTTGCGCCAATTCAAGCGCTTGCCGAGGCTTTAAGAAGCCTTCTTTCGGAATATCTGCGTAACGAGTCAGATCGACTACTTCCAGACTGTCATGGGGCTCTAATTCGGTCTTGATCTTTTCCACTAAACGCGTCCCTGCACCATACTCTTCGAACCCCTCAAATTCTACAATCGCTAAGCGCAGTACTTCGGACGGCTGATACATGCGACGCGGGAGTTTTGTTGGCTGGTAAATGGCATAGCGGGATTCGAGGCGACGGCTACCCGTCATAAACCCGTGCATACGCAAACCGAACGTAACTGACGATTCCACAGGATAGTCTAATAGGCCCACCTGGCGGTTGATCTCCAGCTGAACGCCGCGAAACACATTAACCCGCAGACCCACTTTAAACAGGGCTCTAGCCTGTGCCTGCTCGGTGAAAGCTACTTGTGATTGATACTCGCTATTGAGGCTAAAGCGACGGTTCGTTCGACCGATCTCAACTCCCATGCCATATACGAGCTGAGAGAGCACCTGAGTATTAGCAGACCGAAAGTAACCTCCGTTGAGCATGAAAGACGCCCAACCAAAATGCACATCCGCCAACAGCTGAAGCCCTAGATCCAATGATTCGCTGCTAAACGAACGAATGCCCCCAATTTTATCGAGAGCGTGCCGTCCCTTATAGCCCAAAGGAAGCCCAAGTAACATCTGATAGCCCATGTAAAAACTGCTGGGCAACTTTCCCGGCCGAGATATCTTGAGACTTAAGACCGGATCCCCTGTTCCATACTTGTTAAACCCGCTCACCGAATCGAGTAGAAATGGAACCATCAAACCCAGTTCCATCGCCTGGCCTAACCCGTAAGCCATTCCGTAATTACCCGTATAAATATTGCCCCCACCCAATTCGGGAACCACAATGGGGTCAGAACGGTTCATCATGCGCAACAGAAAGCGCCCTTTACCTAGGGGCTCAGCACTATGCACGAGGTCTAATCCCTGGCCCATCGGCGGACTAATGGTCGCATTAACTGGCGTTCTCAACAGCGTTAAATCCTGCGCATAGGCCTGCTGTGACAGGGGCTTTGCCAATAATAAAAGACCTATGTAAAAGAATATGTATCTCACTTAAAAACCGATGCCCTGTTCTGCCTGCAGCTCAATGGAGAGCCGACTCATCTCCAGCAGCAACTGTCCCGGATCTCGGAACGTGAAGTCTTCGTCAATCATGCGCAACTGGGCCGACGCATTACCGGGGTCTGGACGATCAATAGCGCTATAGCGCCCTATTTGGAAATACGATTCGGCCAAGATCATCCGCACGTGACGCGTGTCAAAATTATCGTGCCCCACCTGCCTTTCAGAATCGTCTAGTCGCAAGTAGGATGCATATTCGTTGTCGACAGATAGAGCCTGCATAGCATACTGAATAGCATCGCTGAACATTCGACGCGCTAAAGCGACGCCCGAATATCCAACCCAAGCGTCTGCATTGCGCCGATTGAGCGTCGTCGCTTGCTGAAAAGAAGAAGAAGCGGCCTTTAGATCTTGTTTGCGAAAAAAGGCCCAACCAATCCCATTGTGGGCTTCCGACTTGATCTGGTTTAAAGTAGCTTCGGGGCCCTCATAGGTTTCAGCTCTCTCAAGCGTACTGGTAAAAAACTCAATGGCGGCATCGTAATCCCCATTTTTGTAATTCTCCCAATCAACTGGCAGGCGATCGCGTAGCTTTTCTTCTTGCCTTAGAAGCTCTTCCGGACCCACACCGCTTCCTCCTCCACATCCCCAAATCAGTCCAGCCAAGAGCAGCACACTTCCACAGTGTCTCATTCTCATATCTGATCCTCTACTTTAAAAGCGTCATTCGACGTACGAGGTCTTTTTCGCCGGCTTGCAGCCTGTAGATGTATACACCCGAACTCACCTTAAAACCGTTCGTGTCGCGCCCATCCCATACCACTTCGTGGCGTCCTGGCGACATTTGCCCACGATTTAGCAATTCTCGTACCATTTGCCCTGTCGCGTTAAAAATGACCAATCGCACTGAGCCCACCTGAGGCGAAACAACAAAAGGAATAACCGTTTTCGGGTTAAACGGGTTGGGATAGTTCGGCTCCAAACCAACCCTCAGCGGAAGCGCCGTCCCTTTGGCACGCCACATCGACACATTACCTGCCCGATCAGACACAAGCACTTCGATTTCCCCATGGAGTGCGTTGGTCGGCTCCCAACGCAAAAATTGCCCATCCCATATACCGGGCTGAAGTCGACCATCTATTCTTACCTCAATTACACCCAGACCACTTCCTTTTTCTTCGATCTCAATTGCCCATACACCACGACTGAAATTGGGCTCCGCCTTGGGTATTAACCGCGGCGAAACCTCGTCGCGCAAAATGCCATATATGCCCAACCGATCAATGTCTAAAGCAGCCTCTGTTGACCCTATATAAACCCACTCTTCTCGCTCTTTTCGGTATATGCCATCTCTCTCGTCGCGTGTCCCACTCCACCGAATTTGACCCCCCTGTGCGAGCAATGCATCTACGGGCATTGCACGGATCGTATGTGATAGGGTTAATTCCGAAGTAGAAGACCGCTTCGAACGACTTCTATCGATAGCCTTTTCGACCTGTAAAACGACCCGTTTTCCAGCCTCTAAAGCATTGGGCCTGATATCCAACTGAGCTTCGCCGTGGGATAGCGCGACGGCTTTACCCGCTAAGACCGTTGCAATATCAACCGAAGCTGTGTCTCCTACATTGGTTCCCAGTTCCGTGATCGCCTGGGCCTCGAAGCTGACGAGCCCGCTCGCATCACTGCTGAGTTCTATTCCCCCAGACC
>CEUU01049023.1_pt1 | contig 17847 bp, 20 predicted proteins | sample 531321 | NCBI WGS metagenome assembly CEUU01 (sample SAMEA2622658, study PRJEB7988) | marine metagenome | isolation source: saline water (ENVO:00002010), including
CAAGGTGGATCTGAATGGAGGGCAGATAACTGATAATCTAAACAAAAGCAGAAGTCATTATTTACATGTGTGGATGAATTAGCGAAACTAGTGGTTGAGCAGCAGGCTGAATAGCAGGGCATCCTGATTAAGAATGCGGCGTTTGCAAAGGGCTTCTTTTTTGGCGCCAATGGCGTGGGCAAGCTTAATACTGGCCTGGTTATCCGGCAGAGTAAAATACTCTATACGGTTAAGGCCTAAAGGCTGTCTGGCAATTTCTATCAGGCGTTCACAAAGTTTAACTGCCAGGCCCCGGCCCCTGGCCTCAGGAACCAGCCATAAACCCAGGTTGGCATTGAGGTGCACCGGATGAATGTAGTTAAGCAGGCCCATTCCCAGGCATTGCTCGTTCCACATCAGCAGGTAAGTAATACCATAGCCGATTTTACGATGCTGTTCGAATGTCTCGATAAGGGATTCAGCATGACGCAGGGTAGTGGGGGTTAAACCTGAACCCATCCAGGGCTTTACGGAGGCGCAAGCGAGTTTACCTGCTTCAGACAAGGCCAGTGCGTATTTGCGATGAGCGCGAATAATTTTGACTGGCCCGGCATCGGTAAAAATGGGGGCCAGCCTGACTGGCAGGGTTGTCAGATCGATCAAAAGAGTTTCTTATCGACAACTCTGGCTAGCAGCACAACCACCAATACTACAAAGTAGGCGCCAAATATAATTTGCATCCACTCAGCCATTCCCATCGACAGAAACTGCCAGCTGTTTTCAAGACAGTCGCCCTTGGCAGCAAAAATAGCTGGCAGCCACTCATGAAGCGGTGCCCACTCCGGAAAATTAGGAAAGATTTCGCAAGTGCCAAAGAACGGATCGTCGGACTCGATAATTTCAATGTGCTCAGAAGCTATCATAAAGCCTCTTACTGCACTGTATCCCCACAATCCATAACCAACCAGGCGGGTGAGCGGGTGGTTGAACAGTAACACCAGCAAACCTGCCAGCACAATGCCCCACATTGCTGTGCGTTGATAAATACACATTATGCAGGGTTCCAGGCCCATGCCGTGCTGAAAATACAGCGCCGTGAACTCCAGTGCCAGCGAGGTGGCGAAGAGTACCAGCCAGGCAGATTTTTGTTCTGCCCAGCTACTTAGTCCATTCAACAAACCCATTCTTTATACTGCTCCTAGTGGCCGCTGTTATCGGCACCGGGAACCCCAGTGTGGTGCTCTATAAGGTGCATGTCATAAAGCCATTGGGTGGCGTCTGCTAAACCCCAGTATGTGGCCAGTAAGCCTACAATTGCCAGTACGACGGTGTAAGGCAGTGCCATAAACACCATACGGCCGTAGGAAAGTCTTAACAGCGGAGCAATAGCAGATGTCAGCAGGAACAGGAATGCAGCCTGACCATTCGGGGTTGCTACACTTGGCAGGTTAGTACCGGTGTTAATAGCAACTGCCAGTAAGTCAAACTGGTCGCGGGTAATTTCGCCGTTGGCCAGTGCGGTGCTAACCTCGGTAATGTATACCGAGCCCACAAACACGTTATCGCTCACCATCGACAGCACACCGTTGGCCAGGTAGAACATCACCAGCTGAGTAGTACCTTCAAACTCCAGTACCCAGTGGATAACCGGTGCAAACAAACCCTGTTCGATAATGACCGCTACCACACCAAAAAATACGCACAGCAGGGCGGTAAAGGGCAGCGCTTCTTCAAAGGCTTTACCCAGCGCATGTTCTTCAATAACACCGCTCATGGAAGTGGCCAGCACGATAACTGAGAGGCCGATTAAACCAACCGCTGCCATGTGCGTTGCCAGGCCTACAACCAGCCAGACGCCAATCAGGGCCTGTACACCAAGACGCGCTTTATCTCGAACGGAGCGGGCTTGGTCCATCGACTTATCATAATCCACCAAAATCTGACGCACTGCGCCTGGCAGCTTGGCGCCATAGCCAAACAATTTGGTTTTTTCCAGCATTATGGTCGTCAGGATACCCATCAGGAACACCGGAATAGTGATGGGTGACATACGGATGAAAAACTCTATAAAGTTCCAGCCGGCTTTATCTGCAATGATCAGGTTTTGCGGTTCGCCCACCATGGTCATTACCCCACCTAGTGCGGTACCAACTGCCGAGTGCATCATAAGATTACGCAGGAAAGCACGGAAATTGTCGAGATCGTTTGAGCCTAAATCCGCCACGCTATCGTCGGAGGTGTGGTCGTGGTCGTGATGAAATTCTTTGCCCGATGCGACCTTGTGATAAATAGTGTAGAAACCAAGGCCAACGGCAATAATTACCGCTACAACGGTTAATGCGTCGAGGAAAGCAGAAAGAAATGCCGAAGCAATAATGAACGCCAGTGACAGTACGGTTTTATTGCGTACCCTGATAACCAGTTTGGTAAACAGAAACAGCAGCAGGTCTTTCATAAAGTAGATACCGGCCACCATAAACACCAACAGCAACAGCACTTCGAGGTTGACCTCTATCTCATGCATCATGTGCTGGGGGGTTGTCATGCCTATGAAGAGTGCTTCAATCAGTAACAGCCCGCCGGGCTGGAGGGGATAACACTTTAACGCCATAGCAAGGGTAAAGATAAACTCGATAATCAGTAACCAGCCGGCCAGAAAGGGATCGAGCATGAAAATCAGAGGGTTAGCAATTAAACAGCCGATAACGGTCTTTTTATACCAGTCTGGCGCATGCCCCAGAAAATTCTTATAGATCGCCATGGTCATAGAGGTTTGCATGGAGTAATTTCCTTTTTTATCACAGGCTTAATTTGTTGATCTCAGCTAATAATAGACGAGCTTTATAATTTTTTGTCACCACCAGGGGGACAGTCTGAATGTGAATGTCTGTTTTTAGGACAGTTTTCGTCTAAGCTTGCAAAGACTAACCGAAATCTATCCTGACAGGAAGTAGAAAGCGACGCATGTCAGACCATAAGCGCATAGCTGTTTAAAAAATGCGCGAAGTGTAAATTTTTGCTGCTTTTGCGCAAATTTCATCTTTGGACTGAGAAAAGCTGTCACTTATCAACCAGTTTGTTATGCTGTTCTACCAAGTAAAACTATTACGTACGGTCGTATCTGTTTAAGTTAGCTGGTATATGCCGCTTTACGGCGATTTATTCATTGTGCTTATGAAAATTCATCTGGTACAATCAGTTTGAAAATAACAAGAACGTTCAGTGGCGAGCAAATATGATATACAAGGCACAAAGTCCGGCTGGTTTTGCCGAGGAATACATCGTAGAGTCAATTTGGAGTGGCCGTTTTCCTCCAGGGACTATTCTTCCCGCTGAACGGGAATTATCCGAACTCATTGGTGTAACACGCACCACGTTACGTGAAGTGCTACAGCGTCTGGCCCGGGATGGCTGGTTAACCATTCAGCACGGTAAGCCAACCAAAGTGAACAACTTCTGGGAAACCTGCGGCCTTAATATCCTCGAAACCCTTGCTCGTCTCGATCAGGACGGTATACCAGAACTGGTTGATAACCTGTTGGCAGCTCGCACCAATCTGAGTGCAGTCTTTATTCGTGGTGCTATCCGCAAAAACCCTCAGGCGTCGGCAGAAATCATTGCCCGTTATAAAGACGTTGAGGAAGACGGTAAAGCCTTTGCACACTTTGATTATCAGCTGAACCACGATTTAGCCCTGGCGTCAGGCAACAATGTCTTTGTGCTGATGATGAACGGCTTCCGCGGTTTGTATTCGCGCATTGGTGGTTTCTTCTTCTCTGACCCACGAGCTCGTGAGGTAGCCAAAGAGTTCTACGCCAAATTACAGCAGGTTGCCGAGCAAGGCGACTACAAGTCGGTACCTGCAGTGGTGCGCGAGTATGGCTATGCTTCTGGCAGGGTGTGGAATGAAGTCCGCGAAACCATGCCTCAGGATTTAGTTGATTAAGCGCCGCACCCGCGGCTCTTTTCTTATCTGCGTTACAACAAAACCTCACACTAATGCGTTTTTAGTATGTGATTTCTAAATTCTCCTTTTACACTGGTCAACAGATAGCAAAAGGAGACCAAATAATGGCAGCTAAAGACGATATCAAAAGCAAAATCAGCGAAGCTGAAGAATTCGCCCGTAAAATCTGGTTGGCAGGTTTAGGCGCCTACGGTAAAAGCGTTGATGAAGCACAGGGCCAGTACGAAAAACTGACCAAAGATGCTAACAAAATGTTTGACGAATTGGTGTCTAAGGGTGAAACCCTGGAGTCAGATGCCAAAGACAAATTCAAAGAAACCACCAGTGAAGTGGAAAGTCGCGTAGCCGACGTGCGCAAAAAGCTGGGTCTTGACACAGACGACACCGATCAAAAAATCGAAGAGCTTTCTGCAAAAGTGGATGCACTGACTGAAGCGGTCGCTAAACTGGCAGCGAATAAGTAACAACTGGTCGGGCAGCCATGGCTGCCCAATCAAGGAAGGAGTTATTATGTCAGATAAAAAACCGACATCTCCCATTATGGGCTGGTTTGAAGCCGGATTAGGCTTGTTCACAGAGCAACTCAATGCGGCCAATCAGCAGGTTCAGCATAAGGTGGATGAGTCGCAAAAAACACTGGATGAGCTCGCCGCACGGGGCGCTGAAGTAGAAGCGCAGATCCGCAAAACGGTAGACCCATCGCAGTGGCTTGAGCTGTGGCGTCAATCGCCGTTGCATCATTGGATGCCAACATTTACCACGCCTAAACAAAAGCGTGCGATGCAAATTGAAGCACTGTCAGCCAAAGTGGATTTACTGGTAGAGCAGGTGGCTTTGTTGGCGGCAAAGCAAGCGGCTGCCAAACAGGCTGAAGCAAAAACGGAAGAGAAACCGCAAACAGCCGCTAAGCCGAAAACCACGCGAGCGAGAAAAACTACCACGACTAAACGGACTACTTCAACACGCGCTGCCAAGCCAGCGACAGCCCGTAAAACGGCAGGTACGAATAAAGACGCTCCCGCAAAAGGCGAGTAAATCGGTAATCCCGTCAATAAATCAAGAGGCCGGTTAGTTAGCCGGCCTCTTTGTTAGTTCAATAATGTAAATGTTAGCCAGTCTTTACAGCACTAAACAAGCGTTAGTTTACAACATCTCAAATTTGCAGATTTAATTTAATCGGCCGCTCGTTGTTTTTTCAGTTCCTCACCATATGCTTTGGACATCTGCATAATTTTAGGGTAAACGTCTTTCATCAGTTGCTGCGTAATCTGCATGGAAGCGGCCATGACTTCCGGCATTTTCTTTACCACCGACTGACCGGTTTCAGATTGATAAAAGGCCAGCATATCCTGCAGCTCCTGCTCGGTGTAATGAGCCATGTAGACATCAATCATGGGTTCTTTTAATGTGTCCCAGTTCATTTCTTCTTGCAGCATCAGGTTGACCTTTTGCATATGTTTTTTGAAGCTGGCTCGCTCTGATTCTTCAATTTTGAATTGCTCAGCCATATTGGCAAACATGCCATCAAATTGAGCATAAACCGCATCCAGTGTGCTATCCGCACCGGTGGCTATTAGTAACGCTTCCACTGTGTCGCGTTGAGCCGAGTCGGCTGCCGCGTGGCTGCTTAAACTCAGGGTGGCGATAATGATCATTAATGCTTTACGCATGACAAATTCCTTTTCTTTTTACTAGTTCCTAAATCAGTTTAACCCAACAGCAACTGCTGATCGATAGGGACAAATTCGCTGGCAGACTGCATTAGTGAAGCTGCGGTAAGCGCCGGCACGCCATACACTTCAACCTTTTTTCCACCTTGCTCGGTAAGCCGGTTACAGAGAATACTGAAATCACCGTCGCCGGATACGAGAATGAGTGTATCGGCTTCACTGGCGGCATCCATCATATCAATGGTGATCCCTACATCCCAGTCACCTTTGGCAGAACCGTCTGCACGCTGAATAAAAGGCTTTAGTTTTACTTCAAAGCCAATGGCACGGAGGATATTCTGAAACTCGCGTTGCTTGGTATCGCCGCGTTCAACGGCATAGGCAACCGCTTTTACCACCTGGCGGTTAGCGGTAGCCTTGCGCCAAAAGGCGTTGTAGTCAAAGTTTTTGCCGTAGGTCTGGCGACTGGTGTAATAAACGTTTTGCACATCAACAAAAATGGCGACTTTATCCATTGGGCACTCTTAAGTAGTGGAACGGGTTACACCGGCTGGTGGTGATTGGCGTCGAGTTTACCCTGCCGCAGATATAAAAACAGCGGTAGTCCCAAAGAAACCCCAACACAGAACGTCGCTAATATGGCTAACCACGCCCTGTTGACCTGCAGTCGCCGACTTTCATAGACGATAAACAGGGTAAGAACCAGTGCCGAAATCACCACGTCTAATGCAAAAAAACGGCTGATGGCGTTGACCGATGGTTGTTCAGCAAAGAGAAAAATGTCGAGCCCGTGGTTTAGCAGCCAGGGGATAAACTGAGAAAGCGGCACAGCCGCTCCTAGTATACAGCCAATCAGGTACAGTCTGCGCAGGGGCGGGGGCTTTTTATCCGGGCGCATTATTTTCCTTAAGCAAGTGCTCAACTTCGCAGGCTTAGTTTACTTTTATATTGCCTTTTTGATATTGCTGAACAGCGGTGTAGGGGATCACCACGGTATCGGCAACTGCCGAAAATACCGTATCGAAAAAGAAGAAAGGTACTCCACTCAATGAATTTCCCCAGTTCGGTGTACGGCTTGGCTCACCGTTCAGTTTGCGGGCGTTATACGCCACACCGCTGTAAACCCGCGGAATTTCTTTGCAGTAGCTGCGTTTGCCCCGGTGCTCAATATTCACATGGCCGTAAACCGGATCCAGTGTTTTAACGGTAGCACAGCCACCGGTAAGACTAACCAGTAACAGCAGAATAAATGTTTTCATTGTGTTTAATCCCTTAATCCAAACGTCCTGATCTTCCCTGCTGACAAACCAAAAACTGCGTTATTCATTCCATAATGCCCTCAGGCGTATGAGCAAACAATCGCGCTTCCCGGGCTTTTAGTGCCCTGAGTTTACTGCGCAGGGTTTCGCTTATGCGGGTGTTACGGTCAATCACATCCAGCTGCGACCAGGAGGCGCGCTCGCCGCTGGAAATAAGCACCTGAATACTGCTTAGCGTTGGGTTGGCAGCCACTTGCATTAAATTGCGTAACTGCTTTTGCGGCAGGATATTAATATTGCCTACATACTGCTGATCAATCACCGAGCGCACTTTGTGAATAGCCAGCTTGCTACTGCGATTAGGCACTAACTGCTCCATCATATCGAACGCGAAGATACTGTTGGCTTTAGCCAGTTGGCGTAAATGCCTGAAGGTGATGCTCGACAGCGTTTTTGCCTGAGTTCGCGAGGAGGACAAAAACGGCACCGCCAGTGGATTAGTCTGACTCACAATGCTGTGGTTTACGCCATAAAGTCGCGACAGACGCTCAAACGGCAGGTCAGCCATAATTGAACCATCAGCAAAGCGGCGATTGGGTATGTACGGCACAATTTCGCCGCTGGCGGTTTTGGCTTTCAGCTGCACCGAAGTGAACAGCAGCGGCACCGCACAGGAAGCGCGAATTGATTGCATGATTAACGCGTTTGGCGAGGTCTTGGCATTCAACAATCTTGAGTACTGATGTAAATCCGCCGGTGACACGGTTACCGTAATATGCCGGCCGGTTTTCTTATAGGCCTCTTCAAAGGTGGTCAGATCAAACAGCGAAATCAGCGTGTTTTCCAGCGCGCGGCTGTCGAGTATGCTTTTACGGCCCAGGCCGCCCCATAACCGCCAGTTCTGAAAATGTTCAAAAATAAACTCTGCACTCAGCGCTTCGAGTAATTCATCGTGGGTGCGGGTGCCCAGCATTCCGGCAATAATGGAGCCCGCGCTGGCGCCAGAAATCACAGAAGGCAACAGGTTCTGTTCATTCAGCGATTTCACCACACCACAATGGAAAAAGCCCAGCCCGGCGCCGCCGGATAACATTAAACAGCTGCGGCCAAAGGCATGCGCCGTTTCTTCAAAAAACGACAGCTTGTCGTAAAAGTCGATATGGTCCTCATCGGCGTGATAAATCTGCTCCAGGGCACTGACAACCTGCGTAATAAACTCTTCAATCAGGTGTTTGGTACCAATCTTACAGTGGCCGAGTAATTCGGGGTTAGCAATGTTGCCTAAATTACCATGGATCCCTTCGTGCAGAATCGACATCAGGCCGCTGATATCGTTCTGACTCTGAGCAAACTTAATACGCTGCACCCGTTTACGGATTAACCGGTAGTCATATAAACGGCAGGGATCTTTCGCCTTCCAGTCATCCGCGCCAGACAGCGCGTCGTGGGCCTCGCAGGCTTCTTTGTATTCCTGGTAACTGCCAGCATGTTCAATGGCACGTTCCAGTTCGCCTAATTTTGATTGAAATACGGTCATACATCCCCCGGCACTGATTTGGTTAATTTCCGGTATTTGCGCCTATACTGGCAGTGTAGAGTGCACAATTAGAATCGGCTAACTAATTTGTTGGACCACGGAAATAACGAAATTACGTCAGCGACGGTTAAGTACCGTGGAATTTGCTTTTCGTTGATCTAAGCCGATGTATAAACAAAGTTAATTTGACCAATACTGCACCACAAAGTAGCCTGAGCACTGACAATGATAACAATAGCCTTGTAGCACCAACATGGAATGGAATGTACAAACCTTAAGTTTGCTATCTATCCCGCTGATTAGCGCGTTAGTAGGATGGATCACCAACTATCTGGCGGTAAAAATGATGTTTTACCCGCTTAAGTTTGTAGGGATCCCGCCAATTTTTGGCTGGCAGGGCTTAATACCGGCCAAACGCCGGCAAATGGCCGAAATTGAGGTAGAGCTGGTGCTCGGTAAATTACTCAGTGTTGAGGAGCTGGCCAGTCGGCTCGATCCTGAGGAACTCACCAAAGCCATTGAACACCGCCTGCAGCAGGTGGTGCGTAAAATCGTTAACGAAGTGATGGAAGAATCAGCACCGCAACTATGGGCCGCGTTACCGGTGCAGGGTAAAAATCTGGTGTACCGCCGAATAGAAGACGACATCCCTTATGTGGTCAGTAAAATGGTGGAGGATTTTCAGCACAACGTAAATGAAATTCTCGACATCAAAGAGCTGGTGGTAGAACAGCTGGTTAACTCCCCTGAGCTGATAAATGAGATATTCCTGCGTTCCGGCGAGCGGGAGTTCCCTTTTATCGTACGTTCCGGCTTTTACTTTGGCTTCTTATTCGGTCTGCCTACCATGGCTTTATGGTACCTGTATCAAGCCTGGTGGATCCTGCCCTTAGGCGGCTTGCTGGTGGGCTATGCCACTAACTGGATTGCCATCAAAATTATTTTTGAACCCAAGCGCCCGGTGCGCTTTATGGGCTGTACCATTCAGGGCATGTTTCTCAAACGCCAAAAAGAAGTGTCGCGGGTCTATGCCGACATTATCGAAACAAAACTGATTAACTCAAAAAATATTACCCACATGATTCTGCATGGCTCCGGTTCGGCACAGTTGCTGGAACTGATTGAGCTGCACGTAAATGATGCCATAGAACGTTATGTTGCCATCGCCCAGCCTTATTTTGCCTTGGGCGTCGGCTCCGAAAACTACTTCAAAATGAAGTCCATGGCAGTTCGGCGATTATTTGAAGACAGCGATAAATACCTGCTTTACGCCTTTGATTACGCCAATCAGGCTCTGCGGGTAGGGGATGATTTATGTGAGCGTCTGCAAGCCCTGCGCTCAGAAGAATTTGAAGGGGTACTGCGCCCCGCCTATCAACAGGATGAATGGAAACTGATTGTTACCGGGGCAATGCTTGGTATGGCCGCGGGTGTTGCACAACTATACCTGCTAATGATGGGGTAGGGCAGAACCTTATGGCCAGTAAAACCGCAGAACGCATCCTCGCCGCCGCACTCACCTTGTTTAACGAACAGGGCGAAAATGCTGTTACCTCGGTGGATATTGCCATGGAGCTGGATATCAGCCCCGGTAACCTGTACTACCACTTTAAAGGCAAAGAGCAAATTATTGACGGCCTGGTGCACTGGTACAGCGAAGCCATGCAAACCTTGTTGCGCCCGGCCACACTGGAAAAAGTGCAGGCCGAAGATTTCTTTTATTTCATTGCTATTGTGCTGGATAAACAACAGCTGTTTCGGTTTATGTATCGCAGCCCGGCCGACCTGGCCGAGAAATACCCCAAAGTAAAACACTGGCATAAACAGCAAATCAGGCAACTGGAATCGAGTTTAACCAAGCTGTTATTGCGCTTTGCTGCGCAAGAAGCATTGCTGGCCAGCTCCGCCGAACAGCGCCTGATGGTGGATTTAATTATAATGATCCTGACGCAGGCAAATCAGTATGATGACCTGCGTAATATTGATGATCCCCAGGCGCAAAAGTTTCATGCGCTCAGCCTGATGATGACAGCCCTGCTGCCGCGCTTTCGTTTGCAGGAAACAACCGTGGCTCAGCTACGTAAAGCCATCGAGCATCACTCCATGGCGAACCTCACGTTACCGGCCGCCAGGGGGGATACATGAGCCAGAAACTGTCTTTTCTGGACCGTTCGTTCTGGATCACCGAGTCTAAAGCGAATCCCAAGCATGTAGGTTGCCTGCAACTGCTTGAAATGCCAGAGGGCAGCGATCCCAAAGCTTATGTAAGCGCGCTACATGAGGAAATGCAGGGCTTTGCCCGGGCCTGCCCCCCGTTTAACTGTCGGGTAAAAGCCGTGGCTATCTGGCCGCTGGGGTTACAGCCGGTTAAGCACATGCAAATGGACTATCACGTACAACTTCATCAGGTAGAGGATGTGCATGACCGCCCGGCTCTGGACGAGTTTATTGCCCGCATGCATGAAACCCGGCTAGACCACGACAAGCCGCTCTGGCAGTACCATTTTTTATATTCTCCATCACAGCAGGTATTTGCTATTTATGCGCGGGTCCATCATATGTATGGCGATGGCGCTACCCTGGTACGCTGGTTTCAGGCCGGTTATCTGGATGAGCCGCAAAGTACCGGCTTTGTACCGGTATGGGCATTAAAGCGGCTCCGGCATCAAAAACGTGCGCAGTACAAGCGCATGAAACGTTTTTGGATAAACCTATGGGAAACGCTGCTTACTGGTAAGGATTTGCTGGTGATTTTCACTCGTTTATTGTTACGCCTGATCCGGATTAATCGTCATTATATGCCCGTGCCCTTTACCGGTACCCGTACCGTACTTACCGGTCAGGTTAAAGCAGGTCGTGCAGTGGCGACCTTTGATTTAGATTTTGCCCGCGTGCGGGCGCTGGCCCGGCGCACCAGAGCATCAGCTAACGAAGTGCTACTTACCGCTTTTGATATTGGCGTTCACCGCTTGTTGCAGGATCACGGTCATGTATTTACCCGTGCGCTGTATACCAATATGCCCATCAATTTGAGAAAGCCCGGTGAAAAAACTACCGGTAATCGCATTGCCATTGTACCGGTGCAGTTAGCCCATGATGAGAGCGATCCTTACCTGCGCCTGCGGCAGATTATTTATCATCATCGCATTGTAAAGCAGGCTGCCCAGCGGGCCCGTCCTTCTGCTTTCAGCGGTTATACCATTGTTATCCAGGCCATCGCGCTGGTATTCGAGTGGCTGCATATTTCGGACTGGGTAAAACCCATTGCTAATGTGCTGGTGTCGAATATCCCCGGCCCTAAACAACAAAAGTACTTTAAAGACAGTAAATTGCTCGCCTGTTATCCCATTTCTACGCAAACCCCGGGGGGCGGCGTTAACATCACCCTGATGACATATAATGGTACGGCCAATATTGGAATGGTGTGTTGCAATCAGCAGATTAAATCGTTGCAGCCGCTGGCGGAGTACTGCCGCGAAGCGTTCGACATGCTGGAAGCCAGTATTGACGATCCGAGCCTGAGTATCGATGATATTGGTGAGCACAGTGACGAGGTGCCACTTTCCATTGTCAGCGATCACTAGTAGCATTGCCGCTCCTGTTTTACTGAGGTATTCCCATGTGGCGTTGTCCGCTTTGTCAGCAACCATTACAGCAATCGATGCGCACCTGGCGGTGTGAAAATCGTCATGCCTTTGATGAGGCCAAATCTGGCTATTTAAACTTACTGCCGGTGCAGAATAAAAAGTCCAGACAGCCCGGTGATGACAAAACCATGGTTAATGCCCGCCGCCAGTTTCATGATGCCAAAGGCTATGAGCCGCTTATGGCGGCGCTGGTAGAAACTATTCAGAAGCATTATGCAGGGCAGTCGGATGTACGCTTATTTGATGCCGGTTGTGGCGAGGGCAGTTATCTTGGCTATATCGTACAGGCGCTACAGGATGCAGAGCGTAGAGTAAACGCATCTGGCTGCGATATTGCCAAACATGCTGTCGATCTGGCGGCTAAACGCTATAAAAACTGTCATTTTGCGGTAGCCAGCAGTGCCCATCTTCCGCTTGATGATAATTCGCAGGATGTGGTGCTGCAGGTATTTGCCCCGGGCAGTAATACAGAATACCAAAGAGTAATTGCACCGGGCGGTCTTCTGATAGCTGTCGACCCGGCTGAAGATCACCTATGGTCTATAAAGCAGGCCATTTACGATAACCCCCGTCAGCACAAGGTTGAATTTGCCGACCGCGCCGGATTTAGTCAGCTCAGTGAGCAACGGGTGAGTTTTACGGTGGATTTATCCGATCCGCAAACTCGCCAGGGATTGCTCGAGATGACCCCTTATTACTGGCGTTTACCGCAGGATGAAGCTCAGGCCAGGTTCGCCGATTTACAGCAGGTGGAAGCGGACTTTGTTATTCACGTATGGCAACGGGAACACAGTTAAACTGAAAATTTGTGTGACCTGTATATTGTGTAATCACTTGTCTGTCCGCATAGTAGAGAGATGCAAGAAAGTTAAGGAAAACCCATGCATCTCGCCCAACTCAATATCGCCAGGCCTAAATTTCCTATGGATTCCATAGGGATGGCTGAAACTGAGGAACGCTTAGTTCATCTACGTGAACATGGAGAAAGTGACTCTGCGTTCAGTTTTAAGCACGGCTTTAATAAGTAGAAAGGTTATCGACCAGACCGTGAAGGTCAGGCCGATAACCATCGTTGATTTACTCAGGTATCAGGAATGAGGCTAGCGCTTGCCAAAGTCGCTGAGCAAGGCCTCGTCGACTACGCCATTATGCTTAAAAATAACGCCATCTTTCATAAAAATGTCGACATCGCGCACTAAGTTGATATATTTAAGCACATTGCCACGCACAGCGATGATATCGGCTACCTTACCTGGTGTTACTGACCCATAGCGGTCCTGCACACCCATCATTACAGCCGGCCAGTAAGTAGCTGCCCGCAGTGTATCCATGGCGTCAAATCCCAGGTCACGAACACTGGTGATGCCGGCAAGCAGCAACTGCACCAGTGAGGCCGGCATAATCTCATCCACCTAGCGGTCGCGATACGCTTTTTGCCAGTGCGTATAATTGGCGTGGCCGGTAAGCATTATGTGAGCGTGACTTTCCCATAAACCGGGCAGCACGTCGTGCCCTTCGGTGGAGACTTCGCGATAGCCCGCGGGCACGGGTAAAGATTCTACTGTGCCTACCTGTTCGGTGATGCCGTCTTTTACCAGTATCACGCTATTGTGTAGCGGGCGTTCGGCCGTGCTATCGATGAGTCTGCCACCCACCAGGGCGATATTTTCTGCCTATGATGGCATGCCAGTGAGCAGGCCGGCTAGTAAAGTTAGTGTCGTTAGTAACCGCATTATTTTTCCTTATTCTGGTTATCCTGATTTACGTTATGCTCACCAATTGAACAAATCAATGTTTTCTTTAGAGATATTGATGCAGTGGCTGGGAGGCTTAACAGAGAAAATGCATCAGTCGTCAGTGCTGAACGACCGATGCATACGACTAACCAAAGTCTTCAGCCAGCTTTAGCGGCCTTTAAACTTTCGCGACTCTTTTTGCGAAAAGTTCACAAACCGGGTAAAGGCTTTATCCTTAGCCCTTTTCTGAGCGAGTGAGGCGGAGTTAAGCGCATCTTCGCGGAGCAATTTCTGGTAATTGGACAATCGCCTCGAGTCCAGAGAGCCTTGTTCCACGGCGGCCTGAACTGCGCAACCGGGCTCCTGATCGTGCTGACAGTCGGCAAATCGGCACGCCTCGGCTAAGAGCTGGATATCGGCAAACGCCGAGACAATCCCATCATGACAATCGGCTAACTGTAATTCCCGCATACCTGGTGTATCGAGAATGAGTCCGCCCTGTGGTAAGGGGAAAAGTGAGCGCCCGGTAGTGGTATGACGCCCTTTAGCATCATCCACACGAATACCTTGCGTAGACTGACGGAATTCACCCAGTAAAGTATTGGTAAGCGTTGATTTGCCTACCCCGGAAGAGCCAAGCATGACCACCGTATTACCGGGTTTTAGCCAGTCGCTTAACGCATCCATGCTGCTATTCTCCAGCGCGTTAACCGTGATCACCTGCAACTGTTTATCGATGCGGCGGACATTGTCGCGCCAGCTTTCGGGCTCATCAGTCAGGTCGGCTTTGGTTAACACTACCACCGGTTCTGCGTCGGCCGCTTGTGCGAGTGCCAGGTAGCGCTCGATGCGGCTGGGATTGAAGTCTTCGTTCATGGAACAAACGATAAATGCCGTATCCACATTGGCTGCAATTAACTGCCATTCATAACCGGTGCCGGCTGATTTGCGTTTAAAACAGCTGTACCGCTCGAGCAAGCGCACAAATTGTTTATTTTCGTTCAGCAATATCCAGTCGCCAACTACCAGAGGTGGCATGGCAGGCATGATTGGCAAGGTAAAGGTATGCGGATCCGTTGCTACGGTCAGCTGAGATTTATGTTGTTCAGTGACTCTGGCAGGGATTATTTGATCCCACTCTTCAAGAGTAAGTTGTTGCTGGAAAAAAGGTCGCCAGCCCATGGCGGCGAGACGTTGAAAATTAGTCATAACTAACCCTTAACTAACGTTAATGTTTTCATTAAGGGGGCAAAAGGCCCCGGCATTAGTACCGGGCAGTAAAAGGGCGGTTTAGTTAGCCCATAGCCCGGTCAGGGTGACGACAATCATCAATATTCTCCTAACCGTTATTCAACGTAACTGAGTATAGCCTAACAGGCACCTGTGCGCACTGGCTCAGGGCTGTTTCGATGCGCTCAGGGCTGTCTTTCTAAGCTCAGGGCTGCTCAGTAAAGAAAAACCGGAGCTGGTTTTCTTCTACGGCTACCCGTTTGCCATAGCGCGCAAATAAAAACTCCCGCCAGTGGTTGTCATCCATGGTGTATTCCAATGCGCGCTCATCGAGCCTGGCGAGTAGTTCTTTGGCCAGCCTGGGTTTGTGGTAATCCAGAATACGTTGGGTATTGCCGTGTAAATAGAGTTTCAGGTAATCGAGTGCCTGATCGGTAGAGCCCGCCGACACCAGACTAAGTGCCGAGCGTAATGGCTGGCCAAGTAAAGAACCAAGACCGGATAGCGGCAACGGCAGTAATTTATCAATAATAAACTGAGTGTCTTTTACCAGTGAGTACTGGTCGTTGAGTAAATGAATAAAATCTACCCGTGTGTCAGTAAGGTGCAATGAGCGACTGGCCGGATAGTAATTGGGCAGGGCGCTGATGCCTGCAGCCGCATGGGCCTTATATATTCGCGATCCCATCACTTTGACTTCAATGGCACAGAGGATCTGCACGGTGAGCCGATTAGTGGAGGTGGGCATACTGAGCTGTGCTTCCAGGCAGGTAAAGTGACCTTCGCCAATGGGCACCGCTAACGGTTCAGTAAACGGGAAATGCGGGGCGATGAGTTCATTAAGCTCTTGTTCGGTGAATATATCGTACTGCAGACGACCGCTTTTAATCAGGCAATAGCCCACCAGGGCATTCACTCTGTCGCGCCAGCATAATGGAGGTAACAAACATCAATCCTTACACAGTAAAGTGGGGCAAGCCCGTTGTTGCGCTAAATCATAACAGTGCTGTTTACACTGGCTCAAGGCTTAAAATTTTTTGCGTCGCCGGCGACAATGGCGTAGCGTAAGCTCAACTGGTACAATCAGTTGGTAAAGACGAGAGTAATTTGACCGGCTTAACCATTCAACAGCGGGTGAACAATGCATATTCCTGTTCAACAATTCGACTATGTGATCATCGGTGGTGGTTCTGCCGGTGCGGTGCTGGCGGCGCGTTTAACCGAAAACCCGATGATTCGGGTATGTCTGGTTGAAGCAGGCAGTAGCGATCGTAACCCGTTTATTCATATCCCCTTTGGCTTATCACTACTGGCGCGTTTCGACAGCATTGGCTGGGGATACAACACCGAACCACAACCGGCACTGAACGACAGAGAGCTATTCTGGCCAAGGGGCAAAACGCTCGGCGGCTCCAGCTCAATTAATGCTATGTGTTATATTCGTGGCCAGGCCGAGGATTATGACCACTGGGCAGCGCAAGGGGCTGATGGATGGGACTTCGAGTCAGTTCTGCCGTATTTTAAGCGCGCAGAGAATTACTGTGGCGGTGCCGATGAATATCACGGTGTGGGCGGCCCGCTGGATGTAAATAATCTGCGTCATACCGCTGAGGTGTCCGATGCCTTCGTTAATGCCGCAAGATACGTTGATCTGCCCGTGCGTGAAGACTTCAACCGTCGTGACCGTGAGGGTCTGGGTTACTACCAGGTTACGCAGCGCAACGGCCAGCGCTGTTCTACCGCGAAAGCGTATCTCACTGATGCACGTCAGCGCGGCAACCTTATCATTATTACTTCAGCCCTGGCTGAACGAGTGCTTATTAAACAACAGCGCGCCACCGGTGTGCAGGTGAGGTGTAAAGGAAGGGCCATGCGTTTAATGGCGTCCCGCGAGGTCATTCTTAGCGCCGGTGCTATCAATTCGCCCCATTTGCTGATGTTATCGGGGATCGGCCCGGCCAGTGAACTGGAAGACAAAGGCATTTACGTGCAGCAGGATTTACCCGGCGTGGGCAAAAACCTGCAGGACCACCTTGATGCCATTGTGCAATACCGCAGTAAGCAACCTCTGGGTTATCCCATTGCGGCCAGAATGCTGCCACGCTACATCAAAGCGGCATGTCGCTATTTATTTAAACGGGATTATATTTTTTCGTCCAACGTGGCCGAGGGCGGCGGTTTTGTACGCTCGTCACTGGCGCAGGCATCGCCGGATATTCAGTTCCACTTTTTACCGGCTATTTTGCAGGATCACGGCCGGCGTTTTGTGCATGGCTTTGGTTATGGCTTGCATGTTTGCGCGTTATACCCGAAGAGCCGCGGCGAAATTACCCTACAAAGTAATCACCCGGCCGATCACCCTTCAATTCAGCCCAATTACCTGAGCGAAGACGACGATCTTAAGGTGATGATCGACGCAGTAAAATGGGCCCAAAAAATACTTACCAGCGAAGCCTTTGCACAATATGAGGGTTACCTGAGTATCGGCGAGCACCGCCTGGAGTCAGACGAAGATATTGCTGACTTTATTCGCGAGCGAGCCGAAACCATCTATCACCCGGTGGGCACCTGTAAAATGGGCGCCGATGATGACCCCATGGCAGTGGTAGACAGCAAGTTGCGGGTACGCAATGTGGCTGGTTTAAGGGTGGTTGACGCGTCGGTTATGCCATCTCTGGTTGGCGGCAATACCAATGCGCCAACCATTATGATTGCCGAACGCGCAGCAGAATGGATCCGCAACGACCAGAATTAAAATAATGGGGTCAAAATCATGGGGTCAGAGTCTGAGGTATCCCCACGAATAATATAACGATATCAGT
>CEUU01082695.1_pt1 | contig 17765 bp, 17 predicted proteins | sample 531321 | NCBI WGS metagenome assembly CEUU01 (sample SAMEA2622658, study PRJEB7988) | marine metagenome | isolation source: saline water (ENVO:00002010), including
TGCTCTGAGTCCCATTCATCCTCTGAATGTTTCTCATTAGTATGAAGGTCTACCTTGTACTCATTGTACTTGTCATTGGGATCATAGAGTGGATCTGATGGATCTCTTTGTCTTGGTTGTGACATTTTCTTTATGTAAGAAAGGACGATACTACTCTGCTACGTTCTTCTTCAAGAAGGGCAAATTTTGATGCCTTGGTGATGTTTTCTCTTAATTTGCCATAACAACCTATATTTAGTTCCTCATCCTCACTGACAACAACATCAAAACATTGTTCATCATTGTCAGCAATAACACTCCATTGTCCACCATACTCAGACTGGGGGAAGGGAACAAAATGATCAATCAGATAGAGATACTTCATTGACTCCTGGATTACTCCTCAATTGTACTACTTTTTTAGTTTTCTGACAAGGTATTCACCCCACTCTTCCATTTTATCTGGATGAATTGCTTGAATACCACCATCCTCAATTGCTCTACGAATTGATTCAAGTTCTTCAATCTTCAGTTTTTTCTTCTGGTCTAGAGACATAGTTTCCATGGGGATCAGTTTCCAGATATTGTATCACATCCTTATATGTGACGGTGGATGTTTTTGGATAGGACCTATAAGGATTGTCCTGCTTAGCAACCTCAGTAACTGTGTTGTTCCAAGCACGCTTAGAAGCCCTGTCATAGTTTGCTGTATAGACAGGAATGAATGCTGTAAGGGCAGCAGTGACGTCATTTACATATTTCATATCATCACTATTTACAGCCTCCTGTAGTTCACCAATCATGAACTCAACAGCAATGATCTTATTGAATGCCTCCTCAAGGTCATTCATTACCTCCCAAGTTTTGCTGTAGTTCATTTAATTGTACTCCAATTAGGGTCATTTTGTTTTGACATCCAGAAGTGATACCTTCCAGAGATGGAAGCAAGAAACATCTTCTCTTGATCCTCCTGTTCCACTCTACACGAATGTAGTTGATCCATCAAGTTATGGAAGCGATTCTTTGCCTTAGAACTGATGGGTTTCACTGTTACAAACTTAGTCTTCATAGGCTCGTAGAACCTCATCTCAAAAGCAACAAAGCAATTATAGACAAAAAAAAGAGACCTGTCAAGGTCTCTGTATCAGTTTATAAAGTGTCCTATCATGTTAATTTATTCTCCAACAATTAAATATTGGTTATTATTAAATCCTCCCAATATTAATTTTCTATTTTTATAATCCATCATTAAAGAATAATTTTGAACACCAAGTTGATAAGTAGTAACAACACTAGAAGATCCGCTATAACCAACTTGTGAAGCAGTTCCTGATAATAGAAATTGTGTGACATTACCATTGTTGGTGTTTTCCGTTATGTATAATCTATTTCCTCCCCCATAGACCATCCCATATTGAACAGCATGGGATGTGGTCCATTTTGCTACAGTTGATATAGCAGATGATGAAGATATTGCTGATGTAGAAGATGGTAAGGAATATGCATAAACTTGACTATCACCTCTAGCAGCTACTAATAAATGATCTCCTCCATCCCATGCTAAACCTGCCCAATCACCTCCTTCATTTGGCTGATTAGTTCCAATATTAGTTATCTGATAACCAATGTATGTTCCAGAAGGATAATTAAAAAAATGAAATTGATTCAGGCCACTACGAGATACGACTAATACAGGGGTATTATCTGATAAAACAGCCATTGTTATTCCTCTTCCAGCACCACTTAAGCCAGATGTAGTATGTCCAGCAACATTAGTTTGAACGCCACTAATCGCATAAAAACTACTATTACCATATGTATTGCCACCATTATTCCAGGCATAACTTGATACAGTGCTATATGCACCCCATATTTTTTGCTGACTGTGATCTACAAATGCATCTAATGCGTTATGACATTTACCTATACTTCCAGCTGATCCACTAGGCTGGAAGGTTGCAGTATTACTTGAACTACAGTTTATAGCTGAAGCTTCGCTACTAAAAAAATAATCATACATAACATCAGCGCCAGAAGGAGCTTTTGTGCCATAATTAATATAGGAAGCTGTTCCCCCACCTATCCCAGAAACTCCAATGATTGGGCTCTGCTTGATATCTCTATTTAAATCCATTATCCCCCCTATCAGGCTGCGTTGGTGAGGTTAGCAATAACTGTGAATGTGGCAGAAGCAGTTTTTATAATTTGTAGTGCATAAATATCCAACCCACTGGATCCACCACCACTTGGTGGTGAACCACCTACCCATTTCTCAGTAACAGCCCCACCATCAATAGTGAAATTAGCACTATAACCAGCGGCAGCAGCAGTTGTAATAATAGTAACAGAGATGGTATCACCAACAGCCATATTATCATTTAGTGCCCCTGTTCCAGTTCCATCAACCCTGATGTTTGGTGTGGCTGTAGTGGTTTCTGTGGTTGTAAAGTGATGAACCATTCCATCTGCCAGGTCAATGTTGAGATTATCACTCAACTTACCAGCAGTAATCTTACATTTCTCCTGGAGTAAACCCTTCATATCAATACCACCAGCCAGAACCTTAAGTCCTACCCTGGCAGTGACAATACCAACTGAATCTACATTGGTTACATCTGCATATGTAAGCACACCACCAACATTTACATTACCAGTAGCTGTGAGGCTAGTGCAACTCACCACTCCAACAACATCTAATGTATTTTTAGGATCCTGATTATTGATACCAACACGACTATTAACTCCATCTATTTTAAGGGCAGTTTCAATTGGATATGCAGCAAGGGTTGTTGCTCTTGATGGTGCCATTCTAACTTGCCCTTCTTTTTATTATCTATTTATGGCCTTGACACACCATCAGCCTCATAACTCCACCTAATCACACTATGTCCAACCGTTATCCATTTCTTATTATTTGCTGGCCCATCATATATTACACCTGATCCATGTACAAGATTCAGAGATCTAGTAAATGTTTTACCATAATCGTGTGAATACCAATAACCAGCAGTATCCTGGCCCACTACCCTATCAGATACAAAGACAAAGACACCATTTCCATATGCACACTTTCTAGGTCTTAGGTATGGCCAATTTGAATTATTAAATGTGTTGCCATTATTATCTTTACATTCATGCCATGATATCCCATCATCATCAGAGTATATAACAGAACCCGCATTTGCTTGATAATCACCATCCCAATGAGCCCAGCCAGTCATAACCCAATTGCCACACCCATCAGTAGCAACTCCATTATAATTATTGATATATGGTGGAGATAAATTGGAACTGGGTGCAGTCTGTTGAGTCCAATTAATTCCATCAGTGGATCTAAGTATTTTTGCTCCTGGATGCGATGATGAAAATGCTGAATCACTTCCGCATATATAAGTACCATTTGCATATCCCATGGCTTTTCCAAATTGTAGCGTATCAGAACTACTGCTGCCAGATATTTCAGTCCATGTACTGCCCCCATCTGTTGAATAATGTGCCATTCCTGCATCATTTGGATGATCTTGGTTCCCTCCAGATCTTATTAAAAATCCCTCATTGTTACTAACAATATTTTCTGGTTTATAGGTGGAACCATAATAACTGATATTGCTTATAGTGACTAAAGTCCAATTACTACCATCTGAGGAGTGTGCAATGTTTCCATCCGCAAGTGTAATGTAAAATTTGCTATAATAATCATCCCAAATTATATTCCCAAAATTAGGGGTGGATCCCATGCTAGTCAAAGCTCCTGACTGCTCGTTCCATGTTGAACCATTATCAGTTGATTTATAAAGATTATATCCAGGAGAAGGTGGATTTCTAAGAGCAGTAATCCATAGATCCTGTGTTGGACTGTAGGTTACACCATACATTCGCCTGCCAGGCACGCCTGATGGAGTATTCCACACACCTGATCGCGTCCCAAGCGTATTAGGTACTGGGCAGATAGCAGCAAAGGATCTACCAACTCCCCCATTCACTCCAACTAAACCTCTAATTGGTTCCTCTTTTTTATAAAAGTTAAACATGATTAGTTGTTATTAGTAAGCGCTGCAAAGGTTTTGAATGTTGCATCAGCTGTTTTAATTATCGTAAAGGTGTATAAATTAAATCCAGAGGATGACCCAACAGATGGTGGTGAACCACCCTGCCATTCTGGGGTGTTTGCTGTGCCATCAATCTTAAATCCAGTTTGATAGTGAGTGATGTTAGTTTGAGTGGTGATATAGGTAACTGATATTGATTGACCTACAGACATTATACTATTCAGGGACGTACTTGAGTCTCCCCTGATATTATAAATCCAAGATCCAGCACTATTTTGTGCATAATAAGCTAAATTACCATGAGTCAGCACATCATGGTTGTATTCTGCTGCTGATCCAAAACTGGTGGTGTTATCATAATTACACTTTTCAATCAGGGCAGAGGCAAATGTGCCACCATTGGAATTAGTATTAACAGAGTTACCCATGAGTCCATGGTTGTAACACTGATAGTGAAGGACTGTTGGTGTGTTGTCAGTTATCGTAATCTGAGTATGTCTGTCTGTTGCTGCATTAAAGTCAGTATTATATGCTGCTGATGTGGTTTTATTCCCATCAGCATAATATGATACACCTGTTGTGTATTCTGTTTGTCTGTCAGCCTCAAGGTAGAAGATAATGGGGTGACCATCATTTGAGGAATCAAACTGCCTGAATCTATATGTCCTTCCTGGACTGAGTGTGAGATATGGTGCAAAAACCCCATCAATCTTATATCCGTTACCACTTCCTTGTCCATTATATCTGTGTGTGGCATCCTTACTAGCAACCACAACATCAATTATTACAGTTGAACCAAATGGTGCTTGTATATAATCATGTCCAGCAAATGCTGTGGCAGTGGCAATACCAGTGGACTTAATATTACCAGTAAATGTAGATTCACCAGTAGCATTTAAATTACCTGTAACTGTTAATCCTGTTTGGAATTCAGGAGCACCATTTCCCTGTCTATTGGTAAAGAATCCAGCACGAACTCTTCCACCACCAGTGCTACCTATTGGTTCAATACCAATTGTGGTAATACCAAGAATGTCAGGAACGAATTCATCACCATCACTAATAATAAGGTCTTTTGAATCAGCAACAACAATTTCTGCATACTGTGTATAAGCAACATCTGAGCCAGTAGGCACAGTAATTGTTGTATCATCAGTTATATTTAAAAACTTATCTGTATAATAAACAACATCCAGGGGTTCACTTTCTCCCAATGCTGTTCCCAATCCAGCGCTGGCAACACCATCAAGATTTGATCCATCACCAAAAAATGATGTAGCACTTACAATACCAGTTACGTTGAATTTTGAAGCAGGTTGTGTGCTACCAAGACCAACATTATTACTTCCATCAAGAGTAAGAATGGTATTACTAACTACTCTTGAGTGGTCTCTTGCTCTTGACATTTTATCTGATTTTTTAGTTATTTAGGATTAAAAAGCCAACAAATAAACTATTGTACTGGTGCTACCACCCACTGAGGACACAACATCAGAATCATTATTAAAACCAGGTACTGTTTGGCCAGATTTACTGATGGTCTGTTGTTGTGAATTGGAGTGCCAATCATTACCCCAGTAACTCCAGAAAGATTCCTTGGGATTATTACCCCTCCAACTATCTGCCTTACCTGATGTAAGGTTGCCACTGAAAGCACAGAGGACCTGTGTATCATTATCACTGTCCCTGTTTACACCCCAGACACAAAAATAACTAGGTGTTTGGTTGTTTTCAGCTTTAAAGTGACCACTCTCACTTGATACCTGCCCACTATACGCAGGACCAGCTACAAAGTTATTTGATGTGCTGGTGCCAAAGACAGTATCATTAGCATTCCAAGTTGGATTATTGAGGTTATAAGTATCTAAATCATTGATTGTATCATATGTACTTTTGGTCATTGTATCAACCAAATCATAGATAATCCACCTTGTAAAGTTACCTCCACTTCCAGGAACATAATTTGCTGATCCATCATGATTAGAGGCAAGAGCAAACTTAGTTATATTTGTCTTGGTAAAGAATGCATTGTAAAGACCAGCACCAGCAGCTGGAGTGGTCCTTCCATTAGCACCAGTGTTTGAAGCAGTAGCAGTCTTAAAAGCTCCATTTGAATTACCAGGAGAACCCCAAGGATTCAATAACTGATAGTCAGTATTTTCACTAAACAAAGTTTTACTTCCAGCACCTATTAAGATCTCCCATCCTCCTGCTGCTGGACTAAAAAATCCAAGACCACCACCACTACCAGTCAATCCCATGTATGGATTTTCTTTCCTATGAAAATTATGATTCATTTTATCTTAGGTGAAGTTTGAGACGGATGCAAATATCAGATAATCTGATGTTCCACTACCTGTTTTAATAATCTGAATACTGTATATGTCTCTACCACTAGCCCCAGCTGAGGAGGGTGCTCCACCCTGCCATTGTGGTGTGATACCAGTTTGACCGCTGATATTAATAGTGCCAATATATCCACCACCACCTGGCATGATGACTGTAAATGCACAGGTCTCACCTGTATCAAGTCTCTCATGAACACCAGTAAAGTTAATGGTTTGTGAACCTGAACCACTAGCATTGAAAAGGATTATATTACCATCAGCAATTGGATTATTAGTCTGTGCTGTGATTGATTGACCTGCAATCTCAATTTTTTCAACCAATCCAGCACTGAAGGTGCAGGTAGTGTCATCAATACTGAATTTTGTTGTTCCTGTACCACCAGTGGCAGTTATGAAATTAAGAACACCATCTTCAGAGGACTGAGTTGGTGTAGTTATCTTAGCTTGGATTTCTGCATATAAACCTGTATAAATTTCATTATTTTCAGAACCAACAAATAAAACAGAACCAACTTCATCACCAGTTGATAATGCAGCAGGGTCATCTTTTCTAATTCTAAGGGTGGCACCATTTGAACTAGCACTTGTAGTTACAAGCTGAATAGGAACAGTGCTTGTTGATCTTATATCTAATGGAACACGTGGATCATCTGTTCCAATACCAATACCTGTGCTGTCACCAACTACCAGTGTACTATTGCCTGTTACTCCAAATTCAACACCACTCCTTGCAGTAACAATACCAATTGAATCTACATTGGTTACATCTGCATATGTAAGAACACCACCAACATCTACGTTTCCTGAAAATGTACCAGTAGTAGCGTTTATAGCACCATGACTGGTTGCAGTTAAACCATTAGGAAAATCAGCAGCAGTCTCAGAAACCCCACTAAAATCAGTGGCAGTGCAAACACCAGTAACTAAGAGGCCATTGAGAGCAGTTGGAGCTCCAGTTCCAGCCTTATTAGTTAATTCATTAGCTCTTACTCTAGACATTATTCTGAGTTCTTTTTTACTTATTTATGAGGACCACCAAGATTGGGAGGATTGCTCACAGTATAATGTCCAGATTCTTTTTGATTATTTATACTGCGTACCTCACTAAAACTAATCCATTACCTCCATCGCCAGCAGGATTTGCATAATTTGATCCACCCCCACCACTGCCAGTGTAATCAACAGCAGAAAATCCTGGCCCTGGGTATGGACCACCACCATTACCACCGCCACCAACACCACCACCACCACCAGTATATCCAGGATAATAATAAACAGCACCACCGCCACCACCACCAAATATGCCAGTGGGTCCTACAGCAGATGTCCAAGCAGGTCTTACTGGTGCTGGAATAGCAGGAGCGATAACTGGTGCGGGGAATCCAGGAAATGCTTTACCAGCACCGCCAGGTCCACCATTATAAGTGCTACCATTGCTACCACCAGCATTGGCTCCACCACCGCCACCACCGCCGTATCCACCACCGCCACCACCATTATTACCATATGATGTATAATCTCCAGGGTTAGAGGGATATGGTGTTGCAGAACCAGCATTGGATGGATAATAACCACTGGCACCACCACCTGATCCACCATTACGTCCATAACCAGAGGGGCCAGAATATGATCCACCTCCACCACCACCTACTGCCAAAGTATATGCGGCTACGTTTGGTCCAAATGTGCTATTACCTCCATCAGCACCTTGTGTTGAATCAGAAGCACCACCAGCACCGCCGCTACCAATGGTTACTGTATAAGACCCAGTTACAGGCACTGATGCTCCATGAACAACACCTCCAGCACCCCCTCCACCAGCATAATAACGTCCTCCACCGCCAGCACCACCAGCAATGATTAAAACCTCAACAACTCCACTTCCTGAAAACTGTAATGGTCCGTTTGAAACAAATACATGATATTTATAACCACCAGCAGTTATTTCAGTTCCGCCAGTACCATCAAAACCACCACCATATCCCACTAACATTTGCTGCATCATTAGCTCAGACCTCCGCCAGAAATATATGCTTTAGCACTTGAACCACCATTAGCAAATAAAATTGTACAAACAGTATTTGCTGCTAAAGTTTTATTGCCAGTAGTTCCATCAGAGGCATTGTAAAGATTTAATCCACTACCTTGAATGATACCTACATCTTCAGAAGCATTTGCAACAATTGTAATCATGTCACCAGCAGTGAACACATTGTCAGGAACTGTAACGTTATAAGCACTTTCCACTCTTATATATTTTCCTGCATCAGAGGCAACTAGGGTGTAACTATCATTTAGAATTCTTTGTCCAAGTCTTCTCAGTGGACCAATTGAGTCACTGAATGTTCCGTCTGTTCCAACTGATGCTTTTGTAACTGTATTGAATAAGAACTCAATTGGATGATTACTTCTACTGTGAATTTCTAGAGTAGAAGATTTTGCGGTAAGAATAAGGCGACCATTACTATTTGTTTTATCACCAATACTTAAAGTAGTATCGCCACTGGGGTTATCAAACTCAGCAGCACCAGTGTTAGAGTATATTTTTACAGGAGGATCACTGAAAGTTCCAGTAGAATCAAGTTCTATATAACCGTGACCTCTAACATTTGTAGAAATATCACCATCACTATCAACAACAAAAGAACCACTACCAACATTGAATTGACCAGCATCTAAATCAGTAAATGTAGAAACACCAGTAGCATTTAAATTGCCAGTAAATGTAGAAACACCAGCAGATGTAAATCCGGTTGTGAATCCAGGGGCATTATTTGGATCCTTACCTACAATTGTATCAACCCTTATTCTAGACATTTCTAATCTTTTTGATTATTTAGACAATCATCTAGCCCTATCCCATGCACAGTGAGCACGTCTGCCATCTTGTAGAACATAATGAAAGAATATTTGATGATAATATATCTCCTTTTCTTTCTCCCAAATATTTTTTCTTGGACAGGGCATAGGATCTCTCCAATGTGGTCTCTCACATCCCAAGTACACCATACCATCACCAGGTTTTAGTACAAGTGATACATTGTGACCCTTCTCCTTAATCTCTCTTTTTGTCTTATCTGTGTATGTGTCAGGTGTTTTAATCCATACAGGCCAATCTGCATCCTCACCCTCTAAATTAGTGCTGACATGAACTGTCACTGAAATCTCACAGGCATCCCTGTCAGCATGTTTTGTTAGTTCCTGTCCAGGAAAATAAAATCTATCATAGTAATATGTATTATATAATTTACGACCTAATTCTTTTTCCAGTTTCTTACGAATACCTATGTGTGTTCTCCTATATTGAGGATGCCAATATCTAGCAGTTGAACCCTCAACCTGATTTTCTACTGGAGTATGATGAAAATGATCAGGATTGTTATCCCAATAATTATATTGTCCCCTTTCCTCAGGTGGTTCAGAATATAATTTTTCAGGGTCCCACAGGTTTTTTAGCAATAGATAACCATTCTTGTCAAATGATTTATTGCGTGTCCAGGTTGTTCCTGTATTCTTTTTCTCTTGATACTGCAAATGCTGTTCTGTCATTTCTTCTGCCATCTTTTACCTCACTTCCAGCGTGGTCCAACTGTCCAACCAACAATGGACTTTCTTACACCTTTAGTAACTTTATTAACCCTATGTTGAGTCCTTGAATCAAAAAGAACAATTGCTCCCCTCTGTCTAGGCACAATATAATTATTTCCTGACTCATCAATCAACTGAACATTGCCACCCTCATAATCATCAGGGTCAGACAATTGCATGGCAAATGATAGTTTACGAACCATCTCAACATTCTCATTTAAAAAATCCTGCCCCAGTCCATCAACACGATTACCAACTGCTACTGGTTTATATTGTGTTGCTAAACCAGCATCATTATGCCACCCATAGAACATCCCCTCACCATATCTGGTGTATTGCATTGATTCTCCATCAATACACCTCAGATCATATAAGAAGTTCTCCCTATTTGCTCTCATAATATAATGCCACAAGAAACCACCTACCCAATGATTAGTGGGAATCCATGCATTTTGTGAGTTTCTCTTATCCTTATTCAGAGCATCACCATGTAGTTTTGAATCCTGCATCAGAGGGTCAAATTTCTCTGCTACATCTCTCTCAATAATATCTACAATGTCTTCAGGCAAATCCGTGAAGTACCATATTGATTGATATGCCATGCGCCAATAATCTATTCAGTCTATTATATATTAGATTGAATCAGAAGTCAAGATCCCTTAACAGATCCTACACATAAACTATATCAATGATATCTCCATTGGCAGCGGCAGATAAAAGTGTAACATTACTGCTATCAATTGCACTGAAGTCAGCAGGAGTATTTAACCTTACCCCATTACGATACACATGAATCTGGTTGAGATTATATCCACCAGGAATATTAAATATTGTTTGCCCACTTGTTGCAGTAAAACTTATGTTCTTAGAAGCAATCTGCCCACTTCCAATTGATATTGGTCTTCCTATTGCCATTTCAGTTAGTTTTTAATTATTTAGCGAGCATTGGATTGTCCACCAAACAAGTTTGATGATGGTGTTTCTGCCCATGCTGCATAGACGAAAGTATCAGAGTTACTTACATATGAACCCCTTAATTTGAATCCATTACTTAAAAAGTCACCATGTGGTAGGTTGGACGTATAAGTATTTTCAGTGAATGTAGTGCTTGCTAGGTAAAGTAAATTATTGGTGCCATTGGATGGATCCCTCTTGTTGTCAAGGACGACCCAGTGACCATTGTTGCCACTGGTAGTGATGTTCTTAAAAATTATTATTGCTGGACGGAAACCTAACTCTATAAAATGTCCGTCTGAACTATTATTCCCAGTGTATTTGCCAAATTTCTGTAGGCCAGGAACGTTGTGCCAACAATATGACATACAATCATTAGATGAATCAGCATCAGTTGTATTATCAATAGTAAAATGAGTGTCAGTTGGTAATGTTGTGTATCCACTCCCATCACCAGTGAGATTATTATTCCAGTAAAGTCTTCCTGTGCCCTTCCCTTGATGAAACACCATCCAACCCTTATTTACACCTAGATTTTTGGTGATTATAAAATCAGGAGCTTGTGTCAAACCATGAGGGATTACACCTGTTGACCAAGAAGGACTATCTGCACCACGATTCCATCTAATAATACTAAAACCTTGTTTAGTTCCAATTGATGCACCAACCAAAGTAGCAGGACTTGTTATACCAGTTAATCCTACATCAGCAGCAGAAGCAAATGCAACACCATCTTTGTTCCAGGTTCCTGCACTTCCACCAGCCTTCCAACTCCAGCAAACATAATCATAAAGAGAACTATTATTGTCATTTAATGGGTAGGTGCTGTGAGTTCCTCCACCAGCAATCCATCCTTTGGAGGTAAAACTATCTGCTTGACCATATACTGGTGCAGTGTCCTCGTTTGTATTGCTGTTAGGATAAAGTTTATTTGGAGTACCACGAACAGTATCAGATAACCAGTACCAGTTTGATCCATAGTCACGAGCCTTGACAATAATCATATCTGGTGACATCCCCACATCTATTTCTCTTCCATCAACATCATTGCCATCCCAAATGGTAGCACTAACAAACTTATCAGGACGTGTAATGACAGTCTCTGGACGAACATTAGCAAGGGTCAGTGGTTGGAAACCATCAGGTGGTGGGAACTTAAAGGGTTTTTGTCCGTAATTCCATAAAAATACTCCACTTCCAGTATCATATTCACTACCACCAAAGACATATTCAGTATTACCTGTTAAACCAGTAATTAAACCCTGACTAGTGCCATCCTTAAAGAATTCAACAGTTAGATTATCAAGGTCAACAGCAATACCTATTGTATTTCCTGCTCCAAAATTACTTCCATATGTAGCAGCAGATGCACCATTTACATATTTAACCCCAAAATTACCATAATAAGATATTGCAGGATTTAAACTACCAATCCAACTTATATCAGTGAATGTTGATTGAACATCACATACTCCAAAAGCAGGATATCCTGATGTTGACTCTACAGTAACTTCAGCATAATATTTACCACTTGACATGGATAACGTGCTGGTATGAGTTCCCCAATGAATTGGAGCGTTTTTTGTGGTAACTTTTAAATTACCATCAGCAAATGTAGCCTCAGTGATATTGTTTAGTGGATTCAAAGTAGCATAACCAGTCTCTTGTCCACGAACTGTGTTGATGTCAGTGTTGAATGGGTTGAAGGTGGTTGCTGTTGCGTTTCCGTTTGCTGTAATAGTTCCAGGCTTTACTGTACCTTCAGTTGCAGAAGTATTTGACTGACAACACAGAAGTTTTGTGTTGGTTACATTTGTGAGTTCTCTAGTTGGTGGTGTGAAGTTTGCTGTGTAGAGTGCGGTTCCATTTACAATCCTCACATTTGAAATAAATCCAGTAAAGTAATCACCATAACTTGATCCACCATCATTAGTTCTAGCACCAATAGTTACTACTTTATAATTAGAACCACTGACTGAACCAGAGGAAGCACCAACATCAATTCCATCAACATAAACTCTTGATTGGGTCACCGCAACATGATGCCAGGTATTAGAGCTTATGGCACCTCTTGACGACCACCCACCATCATAAATGTGCAATACACCTGACTGAATTTGTACTCTGCCCTCATAATTTCCACCCACTGCTGAGAAATCAAAAATGGTTGGATTATTTGATGTATTTGTGTAGTATATAAATGCCTCAATAGTATAATCTCCAGTGAGATCAAAATCATTGGATTGTGCTAATGTTAGGTAATCACCAGTGCCATCAAAACTCACAGCACCATCAGTAATTTTGGTGAGTTTTGGATTAACACTCACACCTGATGGTGAGTCTGGGAGAATGTCTGGGGATTTTGATGGAGGAATGAATGCCTGCTCATTGAGATTTCCACTGCTATACTTTGCCACTCCTTTGTAAACACGGACATCCTGTATCTGTCCCTGGAAATGATAGTCACTATTTGAATCAGCACCAATGGTAAATGCCACACTGGAATCGTTCAGAGTGATACTTTGTGTGGAGGAATCAACAACCACGCCATCAATAAATAATCTAAATTTATTACTAGAATCCCTTGTAACTGCAACATGATGCCATACGTTTGGGTCTATTCCTGATCCATGATAGTCGTATAATATAAAACTTGTTCCACTATAATAGAAGTAACAATAAACCCTAGTGCTGTTTATTGCAAAGAATGTTGTGTTACTGCTACCATATTGACCCATCAAATAATTCCAAGAAGCCTGTCCTGTCTGAAAGAACCAGCACTCCATTGTAAACTCATTGGACCCAAAGGTGAAGTCACTATCATCGGGGATTGAAAGATAATCATCACTATAATCAAAGTTCCAACTTCCGATGTAGAAATTAGAATTACTAGATGCTACTGAACTTCCATTATTAGTCACCACCTTTTCAGTGCTATTAACGTTAATAAGATGACTTACATCCCCTACATTGCTCAACAAAGGCATCGCAAGAACACAATTTGATGCATACTTATCTGTTTTGGTCTCATCAGTTGTTATACTGATACCATTACCCATTCCAGCATGGTTAGCGCAAATATAATAGAGTAGATCAGGTGCATCATGAGGAACAGTGAAACTTATTATATTTCCTGTTATACTTGTCCCAGTCGTGTATTGAACGAGTGAAGTATCCACAAATCTAAATGGATGAGATGATGCAGCACTATAATCAAAGGTATAAGTAGCACCCCTAATCATATAGAGATATGGTCTTGTGCCCTCATTCTCAAACACAAAACCACTACTAGTATTAGAACTTGCAGTTAAAGTATAGTATCTGTTTTCTTTACTTCCAAATACACCAACACCTGCTTGAGTTCCACCCTGAGTTGTATTCAGAATGGGTTTTGCACCAGATACAATAGGATTATCAAGTGATAATGTACCATTTAAGTTATATGGTTTAAAGTCATGATCCAGTCCAGATTTATCCTCTCCAATGGGTGAGTTTCCATCCATTGGGAGATAGAACGAATTATTATAGATATTATCTCTAAGAAGAATTCCATCCACCCTTATACCAACAAATTGTGCATAATTTGACGTGGTTTTTGTATCAACCACAACTGGATTGGTATTGCTTATTGTTCCAGAACCAGTTGATACTGTTACAAAATTACCCGCACTACATGGTACACTATTACCATTATGTTCAATTTTTACTCCGCTTGCGTTATAAGTATGCACCTCAACAGAATGATTATATTCTATTGGAGTTGATGGACCAAAGGTTATCTTTTGATTCTGAGCAGCACTACTGGTCATTGCATAATTGCTTCCTTGAGTGCCAGCGTCCTCAACTATTTTTCCATCAAATCCCTTTACTGCTTCGTGACCAGATGCAAAACCACCAGTTGCTGATAATGAATCACTCCAAGTCTCGTTATTATTGAGATTATTGATTTCAAACTTTTTGGGTCTCCAAGTGTTTGTTAGTGGGTCTGTGTATGCAAAGCGTTCAGGTGCAATGTTCCCACCATCAATGAAGTAAACATGAGATAATTGTCCATCAAAGGTATCATTTGGATATGATGGATGACCACAAATCTGTACTTCGTCTGTTGTTCTGCTAAAATGAGTCTCTACATTATAGTTAGATGCGCCAGGAGTTGTCCCACCCCCAAAGGTGGCTGATCCAGTCCCTGCTTCATCAGTATTTTCAGCAAGTGTGCCATTGATATATATTTTTACCTGTTCAGTAGATGTTCCTATGGTTGTATCAACAACTAATACTATGTGTGTCCACGCTGTGGGATCCCTAAACACCTGTGTTGTGTAAACATTAAAAAATTCATTATTAAGAGTAGAACCTGAGTAATTTTGAAAATTAAGCTTAAACGATCTAGATGGAATTCCACTATCAACACAAAAATATTTAAACTGTGTATATTGAAGTGATCCTGATGACGCGCAGAGTAAACAACCCCCGTCATATGTTGATACATCAGAGAATTTTACCCAACCACTCCAGGTAAATGTTCTTTTATTACCATTATTTGCTGGGGTAAATTTTAAATGTTGCTCAGAACTTGAATCAAACCTCAAACTACCATCAATAACCTGAGCACCTGATGCGCTATCAGATGAAATGACCTGTGCAATTCCTGCCATTTTTTAAATACCTCAGCTATAATTGACAGAGACACCTGCAAGAAGTTGCGTTCCTCCTGCTCCTACCCTATTTACTGTAAATGAGATAAGACTGATAGCACCATCTGCTGTTGGTAATGATGGTGCTGCCCCTGATGGAAATAGGAAGAATGTTGAGAATCCAACAGTGGCTGTACCATTGTTTATGATTCTAATGGTATGTGATTCACCCTCATTATCATCAGCAGTTCCACCCTCAGCATCAATGGTAACTGTTCCAGTGCAGGTTACCTTATGATCAACAGCACTTCCAATTTGCAATACTGCTGTTTGACCAGTGGTCTTTACAAATGCTTCAGTTGTTAATCCAGCTACGGGAGCCTGCCAGGTTGGTGCAGATCCAGAACCATTTGATGTAATTACCTGACCAGCAGTACCATAGTTAGCGCCAGCAAGACCAATCTGACCTGAGGATGCAAGGCGTAGTCTTTCTACACCTGAAGTAGTTAACTTTATATCACCATAATTTATACGAAGACTTTCACCACCGCCAATTTCAACTGCAAATGCATTAATAGCAGGGAATCTAATGTTAGTGGCATTATTATCTTGATGTTCAATCTTATCAACAACTGATACAATATCATTGAAGGTTGAAACACCTGCTACAGTCATACCACCAGCAGGAATCCTAACACCACTTTGAGCAGTGACAATACCAAGTGAATCTACATTGGTTACATCTGCATAGGTCAGAACACCTTGAACCTCAAGATTGCCAGTGAATTTTGCATTATTATCAACTGTAATTCCAATTCCAGCACCAGTTAGTCTTAGATATTCAGAGGTGCTACTAAAACCTGAACCACCACCACTATCAATGCTGATATCAATAACAGATCCTGTCTTTAAAAATGTGTTGCCAGTTCCAATAAAATTAAGTGTCTCAGCATTACCAATTACAAGACCATCAGATTTGATGCCAACAGTAGGGGCGTTTACTAAATTGAATGCTTTATATGCTACTGCCTCAACCACATCAAGGTTTCCAGCAGCAACTGTGAGGGTAAATGATCCCCCATCATTAGCAGTGTAATCAACATTTTCTAATAATCTGGTGCCATTGACATAGATATCAAGATATCCTGGTATATACTGAGCACCAAAATTAAAGGTTGATTGAGAGGAACTTGTTACAGTATATTGCTCCCTATTGATGATAGTTGAAGAATCACCTGGTGATCTTCCTATATAACCATTTCTATCAGGCATATCAGTTTACCCCTGTAAGAATACTAAGGTTGGCATCAATTGCATTATTGCCATCTACGTAAATATGAATCTCATCCTGACCTTCTAAAATTGTTTTACCAGCATCTGAGATAACAAATGAGGATCCAGTTGGAACAGGTATCTTACTGGCAAGGGCAGCAGTTACTCCCTCACTGGTATCTAGAATCTCAATTGTAAGGTTAACCTGACTATTTGTATTATTGGCAAAAGTTCCACCAATCAAAATTGATTTAGTTGATGATGGTGAGGCAAAGGCAGTGGTCACACCAAGGAATTTCACTGATTGTGAAGAACCTGAGGATGAGGAAGTGCTATCAACAGTAACTGTGGTTCCAACAATATTGGTGACTTTTGTTCCAGCAATAAAACCACCATGATCAACAAGTTGACCAATGTAAAGATCAGTGTTAGCAGAGACAACAATATCTGCACTTCCTGCTGTAATAGTGCATCCAGTTTTTGTGACTAACTCTCCAGCGGTCCTAGTCAATGAGTTTGAAAACTGTTCAGACATTTTTCTTTAAGTGATAGGTTTATTTATTAGGAGCCAAGAGCAATTACAAGACCAATTGAAACACCAGTGGTTACTGTAAGAGTGGCAATGCCAGCTGATACTTCTACATTGTTTGATGCATTAGATGATTTAAAGTCTACCAGTGTTACTCCAGTTCCAACAAAGGTTCCTTCAGATGCAACACTAATTTGACCCTCACCATCAAATTCATTGGCAGTTACAATTCCAAGTTGACCACCAGCACCAGTTACTGTTAATCCTTTTTCAATCTTAACATAATCATTGAAGGTTGAGAACCCTACAAATGTTGAGATACCACCAACAGTAACATTACCAGTAACATCCAGTTGAGCAATTGTGCCAACACCAGTTACTTTAAGATTAACAGCAGTCCCAATGCCAGTTA
>CEUU01049782.1_pt1 | contig 17747 bp, 15 predicted proteins | sample 531321 | NCBI WGS metagenome assembly CEUU01 (sample SAMEA2622658, study PRJEB7988) | marine metagenome | isolation source: saline water (ENVO:00002010), including
GCCTCCCCTGTCCACTTTGATACGAGAAAGCGTTAGTTTTACTTGGCTTGCCCGATCTGCTGGAAAAGGTAATTCTCGAGGCCCACCATCTTGATCAAGTCGAGCTGCGCTTCCGCCCAGTCGACGCTTTCCTCCGATTCAACTACCATGCGCTCCATGAGTTCGCGGCTCCCTGAGTCCTTGTGATCGATGCAAACCTGGATAGCCTCGTTGTAGGTATCCACGCCTTTGGATTCCATATCCAGGTTGTGGGAAATCTGGTCTTCGGGAGTCTTCCCGGCATGGATGACGTCATAACGCGCGATCTCAGGTGTTCCGTTCAGGAAGAGTATTCGGTCAATGACTTCCTCGGCATGCTTCAATTCCTCGATTGACTCGGCGTAATAATGCTGGGCTAGTTTGTGCAGGCCCCAGCTTTCGCACATCTTGGAATGAATGAGGTATTGATTAACGGCAGTTAGCTCGATTGTGAGACCTGCATTGAGGGCCTCTAGTACAGCAGATGAAACTTTCATTCTTATATTTTAGGAACTCTTGAATATGAAGACAAGTTCAGAATACCTTATCCCCTCATTAACTGTGGAGAATCTTCTAAATACACTAACATTATCGGCAGAGGAGAGTCGACTTAAGCACGGTGCGGATTGGGTGGAACGGAAAGATTCATAGTCCGGATTTTAAAAGGAAGCTGACACTTAGAAGGCAGTGAAGATTTCATGATACGCATCAGACGGGTTGTCCGTCTCCTTCGGTTTGGCTAGGTTTACTTGGTACTTTCCGAATTCATCAACTGAAACAAATACCCGGCAAACTCAAGTACTTATTGAGACTTATTCTCAGGTTTTACTTGGGGATCCGAGTTAATGTATTTCTTAAGTATCAGATAATAAGATCTATATGTAATAAAATAAGTCTATAAAGGGCATCTGGCCTTTGCAGTTGCTATTGAGAACAGGTCTCATTATCATAATAAGTCCGCTTTTATGAATCGTTTTAAGTTACATAACACGAAGCCAGGCCTTTTTATGCTCATTCAGGCTCTCATGTTGCCGGCATCCTTTGCCGGCACGAAGGTTTTGTACAACTTGGGTACCCGCGAGGTAGTTACTCACGATGCCGTTCAATCCGGAAACACCCCTTGGTCTCTTCTTGATTCTCAAAATCCGAACTTTTCCTCATATTCGCATCCTGCCTATTACAGCACGGTCTTCCATAAGGTGGTCGACTCGAGCGCGGGTTCAATAGCCGAGAACTGGATTCTTACAGAGGCTCCCAAGGCATTGTACAACAGCTCATCGAACGAGTACCTGACTCCCCAGCAGGTGCAGGCAGGTACCACCGATTGGATGATTCTGGATGCAAATCCTGCAAATCAATCCCCATACACACACCCTGCCTACTTCAATAAAACCGAGGAAAAAGTCCTTGATGGAACTCAAGGTTCTCAAGTCGGCCAGTGGACTCTTGCAGTTTATTCTTTTCCCATTCAGCCGGGGAATGATGGTAACTCGAGCGGTAATTCCAGTGATGGCAATTCGAGCGACGTCAAGGTAGTCCTTTACAACATAGAGACCAAGGCGGTCATAACGCCGGAGCAGGTTGCTTCCGGAGCTACCGATTGGCTCCTTCTTAGCCCGGCAAAGTATCCCGACAAATACAAGCACCCCGCATACTACAACCTAAGCTTTCACCGAGTGGTGGAAAACCTGGAAAGCGATGTGGAAAACGGTTGGACCTTGAGGCATCCAGACTCGGTAGATCCAAACGCCACAAATCCGGATCTCGCCAAGGTTTTGTTCAATATCAACACTCAAGAGATTCTTACGCGCTCTGAAATAGAGGCAGGTGGAACCGGATGGATGATTTTGCCCCCCGGATTCGTTGGCAATGACGGCAGCACTTATTCTTATCCGTCCTACTACAACCAGACCACCCATGGAGTTCTCGATAATTCGCAGGGGGACGTCGAGGGAGAATGGGTTCTGTCGGCTCCGACCGTTTCCATTTCGGCAACGATTGCTGAGGGCGGCACGGTCAGCGGTACGGGTTCCTTCGACTTGAAGAGCACGGTACTGCTTACCGCCAATCCCTCGCCCGGTTATGCTTTTGCGGATTGGAGCGGAGCGGCAGGCGGGTCCCTCAACCCAATTACCATAGTGGCGGTTCCAAACTTCTCCCTGACTGCGCGTTTCTCAAAGGATACGGGTGACGACGATGGGGACGGGTTGTCCAACTACGAGGAACTTGCCGTTCATGGGACCAATCAAGCAGTTGCGGATACCGATGGCGATGGCCTCAGCGACAAGGAGGAAGTTTTGGCCGGATTGGATGCCACGACTTCAAACAAGGCTTTGATCGATCAAATCTCCGCCGCTTTTGGCTCAAGGGGAGCAGCGGATACGCCCTACACCGAAGGCTGGTTCTATTTGCCCGGCAGGGGCTGGATTTTCACCAATAAAAACGCCTATCCCTACCTCTACGATGATTCATCGAGCAGCTGGCTGTATTTCCAGAGTGGTGGGGATTTGCCTCGCTTTTACCACTATGGCACCCAGGCATGGATGACCATCGAGTCTTCGAAGTAGTTGGTTCGAGTCACTCCCCCGTTTGAATCCCCAGGTGACTTCGTTTCCTTCAAAGGCTTCATGCAAACTTTTTCCGCGAGTCCTTGGCTTATGCATTCCATTTTTTGGTTCGTCCTTCGCTCATTCTCTTCTATGCGAGAATCGACCATCTTTGGATCCCTTGACGGTTATTGCCACGAAGTCCGAGAAGTCAACCCTCGACACGGCCGGATCCGACTCCGCCATCACCGGTGACGAACTGGAGAGGAGGGGAGCCCTTTCCTTGGGTGATGCCCTGAGATACGAGCCGGGCGTATCGGTTCCCTTTGACTTTACCGGCGCCGATCCGCTCGTCCCTTATCTTGGTAGCGGAGAGAAGGCAATTAACGTCAGGGGGATGGAGGGGAATCGGGTTTCACTGAGCGTTGATGGCATCCGTCAGCCTCAGGAATTTCTTACAGCGGGCGGGATGGCGGGCCCGGGACGAGTATACTTCGATCCGGCCACCTTCGGGCAGGTTGAACTCTACAAGTCAGCCTCTTCAAGTCTCTATGGAAGCGGTGCCATGGGCGGCGCCGTAAATGGGAGGACGGTTAGCCCGGAAAGCTTGCTGGGCAAGAGCTTGAGCGGAACCTCGGTCAGGAACTCCGTTACCCTTTCTTCGGTTAATGAAAGTCTGAACAATCGTCTGGCGGCAGCTTACGGGAACGGGGTGCTTGCTCATAGCATCGTCTACAGTTTCCGGGAAGGCTCGGAGCGCAAGAACAATAGTGAAAGCCCTTCCGACCCTCAGCATTTCCATAGCAATGCTATGGTTTTCAAGAGTGTCTATGTTGCGGATGCCTGGAAAGTCACTGCATCTATCGATCTTTTCGGGCAGGACGTCTTCACCGACGTCGATTCAATCGAGACTGGAAACAATCGTTCCGTTACCCACCAGAGCGATCGAAAGAGAGAACGCTTCTCCTTGGCGGGCGAGCTTTCGCCAGAGGGTGGATCCGAGTTTTTTGATCAACTCGAAGGCCAGATTTACAGGCAGGACTCCAAGCAGGAGTCGGTCAACTTGCAGGATAGGTCGGACAATAACGTCAAGCGGAGGAGGGATATCAGTTTTCAGACTAAGATTGCAGGACTTGAACTTGAGGGAAGTAGGCTGATTGAGCTCGATCGCTCGAGCCATGCCTTGAGGTTGGGTATCGAGATCTCGAGGTCGGACGTGGAAAGCAATTACCTGAAGACCGATACCTTGCAGGACGGTTCCGTCAACCTGGACGACAGGAAAAGCATGGCTCCGTCCGAGGCAGACAGGCTGGGAATATTCTTGATTGATGAGATTTCCCTGGGAGTGGAGGAGGCCTGGATACTTACTCCCAGTTTTCGTTTCGACCATTATTCCGTTACCCCGCTTGATGATCAATCCTTCCAGTCGAATACCTCCGGCGTCGGATTCAACCCTGTGGAATACGAGAACGCCATCCTTGGCTCTCCGTCGGTTTCCCTTCTCCGCAGATGGACCCCGGAAATAAACTTTTACCTGTCCTACAGCCATGGGATAAGGAATCCTTCGGCCGAGGAACTAAACGGTTTTTTCGAGCATCCGCCTACCGACAGCTCGACAAGCGCGTTCATCATCAATGCAAACCCAAACCTTAAGGAAGAGACCTCCGACAGCTTTGAGCTTGGTACCCAGGGAAGGTTTTCTTCGGGGATTTACGAATTTTCGTTTTTCAAGAATTACTACGACGGGTTCATCGAGTTGGCCAAGCAACCTAGTCCGGGTGTGGTGGACCTTTACTCAAATGAGAACCTCGGCAAGGTTGAGATCCACGGCATTGAATTTAGCTGGGACTGGGAGTCTTCCCCCAAGCAAAAGAAGGATCAGGCCCTCGAAGCAGGGATATCGGCTTCTTGGTCGAGGGGTCGCAGGACGGATCAGGAAAAGTCTCCTCTGAACTCAGTCGAGCCATGGAAGTCGGTTGCTTACCTCGGATGGCGAGGGACCGAAGAATCCTGGGGCTCGCGCATCACCGCAACCTACATCGGAGCAAAGGCACAATCCGAAATCGACCAGACGGCCGGGGAACCCCCTCCCATCGATGGTTCTCTGGTCCTTGATCTGGTTGCATGGCATAAGTTCGAGGATCATTGGGAGTTTCGGGGAGGTTTGAACAACTTGACCGATCAAAGATACTTTTTGTGGTCCAGCGCCCGTAGGGGCGGTGGACACAGTGGAAGCTCCACCGAAGAACGCAACAGGCAACCTGGAATCAATGGGTTCGTGGGGCTGAACTTCGAGTTTTGATATTTTGTTCCGCATTGATACGTATTTAGTCACCACCAATCCAAAAATGATACTCGCAAAATCAAAAAAGATACGACTTCTCTCAACATCATTAATTCTCGGGCTTCTCCAACCGGTTTTTTCAAATGCCGAGGACAAGGTCCTGATTGATCTCAGGCTGCCCGAACCGATTACCAGTTTCGGGGCCTGCAGGCTGGGCAAATATCTATATGTCTATGGGGGCCATACGGGGGAGGCTCACGTATACTCGGAAAAGACTCATTCCCTCCATTTCGTCAGGACCGATCTTAGCAAAGCCGGCAAATGGGAGAAATTGCCTTTCAAGCGTCCCTTGCAGGGATTCGGCATGGCCGCTCACAGGGGAAAGGTTTATCTAGCAGGGGGATCCCAAGCTACGAATCCGGAAGGCGAGAAATCCAACCTGAGTTCGGTGGCGGAGGTTTCGGTCTACGATCCCGCCTCTGGGGAATGGGGCCAGCTCACGCCTCTTCCCGAGCCAAGATCATCCCACGAAATGGTTGCTCACAAAGGTAAACTCTATGTTGTCGGAGGATGGAACATGCAGGAAGGAAAGGGGGTCGACTGGCATCGTCACGGACTGGTGGCCGACCTCAAGGACGACCCGGTCGAATGGAAACGGCTTCCCGAGACCGAGTGGAAGGTGAGGGCCAACTCCGCCGCCATCGTGGGGAACTCCCTATTCGTGATCGGCGGGCTGGACGACAACGGGACCTCCAACGCAGTGCGCAGGCTTTCACTAAAGAACATGAAATGGTCTGAGGCCGCTCCTTTTCCGGGCCTCAACCGGCTCAAGGCTTTTGGCAGCGCGGCCTGCAACCTCGATGGGCAATTGCTCGCATGCGCCTTCAGCTACCAGCCCCGGATTCTTTCCGACTCGAATTCTTCATGGATCTCAACAGGCGTCAAGGTAGTGGGCAAGCGCTTTTTCCACCGGATGGTTCCCATAGGTGAGGGGAAGGTGGCGTTCATCGGGGGAGCCAATTTCGACGGCCATATGGATTCGCTTGAGGTCTTGGATTTTTCAAAGGATTTGTCCCTTGAGACTGACGGCAAGGCCGGCAAGGGGCCCGGTCCGGAAGACAAGGGCTCGCGTTGGGCCGGCTTCCGTGGAAACGGCAACAGCCGTTCGCTGGCCCGTTCTTCTCCACGGAGCTGGTCCGATGAGAGTAACCTCGCTTGGCGGGCCAAGCTGCCGGGCTACGGCCAGTCCACCCCGGTGGTCTGGAAGGACCGTATATTCTCGACCTGTACGCTGGGGGACTCAAGCGAGAAGCTCTTGGTTCACTGCCATGACCTGGGCAGCGGAAAGCTGCTTTGGACCAAGAGCTATCCGGCGCCCGTCAAGATCAAGCGCAGCCAATACGTTTCTCAAGCCGCCCCGAGCCCGGTAGTGGATGGACGGGCGGTCTATCTTTTCTACGAGAGCGGTCGGATCCTGGCCCTCACCCACGAAGGCCAGGAAATCTGGAAACGCTCTCTGACCGAGGAATACGGGCCCATGCTCGGCAACCATGGAATAGGGTCCTCCCTTTTTCAATCCGCTGATGCCCTTGGCTTGTTAGTCGACCACTCGGGTCCTTCCTATCTGCTCAGGATCGACAAGAAGACGGGCCGGAACGTCTGGAAGAAGGACCGTCCTCAGCGTGTATCCTGGAGCACGCCAACCCTGCATGAGGCGGAAGGAAAGGAAACCGTTTTCATCAGTTCCAACGGGGTGGTGGAGGCCTATGACTTTGGCTCGGGCGAAAAGCGCTGGGAAAGGAAGGAGGTTGAGGGAAACACCGTTGCATCTCCCTCCCTTGTCGGGGATTTGGTCATCGTTGGTTCTTCGGCCCCGGGTCAAACCATGGCCCTTTGGCGCAAGATGAGCCCGGAGGTGGATGAGAGGGTGGCTTGGGTCGCCGAGGATGGTTCGTCCAGCTTTGGTTCTCCCCTGGCGACGAGGGAGCATCTCTACCTCGTGAACCGAGCCGGTGTCGTTTCATGCCACGATCTCAAGAACGGAAGCAAGAGCTGGAACCTGCGTCTTCCCGGTTCTTGCTGGGCTTCCCCCATGCAGTCTTCCGGGTGCGTCTATTTCTTCACCAAGGACGGCGTGACCATTGTCCTTTCGGATGACGGGACCAAGGAGCCGTTGGCCGAAAACAAGCTTACCATCGAGGGCCGGGTCTATGGGGTCGCCTCTGTCGACCGGGCCTTCGTGATTCGTACGGGGAGCGAGCTGATCTGCGTGCGGGAGCCTTCTGGCTCCTAGCCTAGCTTTCCCGCAAAAGTTCAACCGGCTTCATCCTGAGAAGTTTCCTGGTGGCGAATTCGGCGGTAAGGATTGACAGCGCCGCTACGGTCAGACAGGTGGCGACGGGCAGGACCCAATTGAAGCTCCAGACCCGGTCGAATACGTATTCGGAAAAGATCCGGCTCACCAGGGTGCTGAGCGAGACCCCCGTGAGGGAGGCGGAGATGCCTAGGATGCCGAACTCGATACGAACCTGGTTGCGCAGGTTGGAGAACCTGGCTCCGAGGACTTTCTGGAGGTTGATTTCCCATCTTTGGCGATGGACTTTCTCACGGGAAACGGAGAAGAGAATGACCAGTCCCGCCAAGACGGAAAGTCCCGCCATCACCTGAAGGGCCCAGGTCATTTGCCGGACTATGGAAAGAATCGCTTGGCCGGTTCTTTCGACGTCGATGATGGAGATGGAGGGGAATTCCCTTACCAAGAGGTCCTGAACGTTCTGCTTTTCGGACGCATTGAGGTCGTTTAGGGTTCCGATGAAGGTTTTGGGCGCCTCATCCAGAACACCCGGCTGCATCTGGACGAAGAAGTTAGGCTGAAAGCTGGTCCAGCGAACCCGGCGGACGTTGACTACTTCGGCCTCGATGGGAACGCCTCCAACCTCGATCTCTATGCGGTCGCCCAGGTCCAGGCCAAGTGATTCGGCATACCTTTGCTCGACGGAAATCTCTGCGATGGGGTTGGTTTTCCGGTCATAGTCCCGCCTCACCATTCGACCACGGATGATTTCCTCGCTCTCGAGCAGTCGGTCGCGGTAGCTGAGGTTGAAGCCCCTGTTACGGAAGTTGTTGCGCCGCTGGTCGTCGGGGTCGGCGGAATCCCGGTCGCTACCGACCACTTTCTTGTATTCCTCTCCCTTTACTCGAAGGAGCTTTCCCCTGATGCGGGGGGTCAGGTTGGCGAGAGGGTTGCCCGTCTCTTCGAGCAGGGAAACGAGCTTGTCAACCTGGTCTTCCCTCAGGTTGAACAAAAACAGCTTGGGCAGCTTGCTCTCAGGTTGGTTTAGTCCGATTTCGTTTTCCAGGCTGTGCTGAAACTGTGGAATGAGGGTCAGCAGGAGAACGCCCATCCCGAGCGCCAGGAAAGCCGTGACAGAGCTGGAGCGGTTGCGCTCAAGGGAGCGGGCGGCCAAGCGGAGGGAGAGCCTTGACTTGCCGAAGGCCCTGCCCAGTCCCTTGAGGGCGAGGATGGCCAGCCCGTAGAGGATTGCCGAGGAAACGAGGAAGGAGACGACGAAGAGGTTTCCCAGTTTCGAGGAGTCTGACTGAAGGAGGGTAAGCCCCCAGAAAGCGAGGCCGGCGGGTAGGAAAAAAAGAAGCTCCCTTACCTTGCCGTGAGATCCGGGGTGCGAGGCTTCCCGAAAGAGGTCCGCGGGTCGCAACCGGTATAGTTTGCACAGGCTCGGCAAGGCAATGAGCCATCCGGTCAGGGTCGCCACGCAAAAGGCCAAGAGGATGCCCTTGGCCCCAAGAAATACCTCAAGGTTGTCGGGGGCGATGCCTCGGATGGCAACCGAGACAAGGGGCAGTAAGAGAAAGGTAGAAATAATTGCGATAAGTGCGGCGCAGGCACCCAGAATAAACAATTGGGCAAGGTAAACCCGCGTAGCTTTACCCCGGGTTGCTCCGAGGCTTACCAGGATGGCGGCGTCCATAGTCCGCTTGGTCAGAAAGGCATGAAAGAGATAGCCGCTTCCGAGGCTTGCCAGGAAAAGAGCCACCAGTGAAACCAAGCCAAGAAAGTCGGAAAGGTAACCCAGGAGCCTACCCGCACGATGGCCCGCCCGCTGGTGGGAGTAGACCTGGACTTCGGGGGCGCTCATGGCCTGCTGGAGCTTTGCCTCGACTTCTCTTTCGTCGGTTCCTTCCGGGAGCCGCAGGAGATGGTTGTGAAAGGCGAGGTTGCCTTCTCCGAGCAGGTTGGTCTCGGCAAGAAAAGCCTTGCCGAGATAAACCTTGGGAGCCAGTTCCGCGGGCTGGAACTGAAGCCCGCTGTCACGCAGGACGAGGTCCGAAACCCGGAAGCTGGTCTTCCCGACCTTGATCTCCTCACCAAGGCCGAGCCCAAGCTGCCCTTGGAGCTCGGGATAAATCCAGGCCAATTTCCTGGAATGAATGAGTTTCTTTTCCTTTGCGTCGCCCTCGACTTTGCCCTCCATCTTCAGGTCGAAATCGCCATAGAAGGGAAAGGCCTCCTCGAAGGCGATGATTCTTACCAGCCTGCTCCGGTTCCCGGGGCCTGCCGCCATGGAGTAAAAATCAACCACCTCGGTCGTTTCCGTACCCGGAGGAAGGCAACCCTTTAACTTCTCCAGTTCATCGGAGGTCAGCTCGCGCCTTGCCCGTACCGCCAGATCGGCCCCAAGGAGAATCCTGGATTCGCTTCTTACCTTGGTCTCAAGAGAAGTCTTGAAGGAGTCTACGGCGAGAAAGCCTACCAGGCCAAGGGCCAGGTTAAGGCAATAGAAGAGGGAGAAGGAACGGTTGTTCCGAATTTCCCGCCAGGCGCTTCGAATGGCGAAAGACATTCCGTTCAAGCCGATTTGGAGGGGTCGAGGGGGGAGAGCCTGCCTTCCGAGAGAAGCAGGGTACGGTCGCATTGCCGGGCTATCTCATGGTTGTGGGTAACGAGGATGAGGCCTTGTTCGCGCTCCCGGCACAAACGAAAAAGCAAGTTCATGATTTCATGCCCCGTCTTCTGATCGAGGTTGCCGGATGGTTCGTCGGCAAGAATGAGGCTGGGCTTGGCCACGATGGCCCGGGCCAGAGCGACGCGCTGGCATTCGCCCCCGGAGAGTTGGGATGGAAAATGAGCCAAGCGATGGGAAAGCCCAACCAGCCCGAGGGCCTCTCGGGCCGGCCCTGAGAAATCACGCTCGCCCTGCAACTCGAGGGGAACCCCGACGTTCTCAAGGGCGGTAAGATTGCTCATGAGATGGTAGTGCTGGAAGACGATTCCGAGGTTTTTCGAGCGGAAGAGGCTCAGCTGGTCTTGGGTCAACCGGGCCAGGTCCTTGCTCTTCACCTCAACCGTTCCCATATCCGGGTGATCGAGGCCTCCGAGGAGCGAGAGAAGGGTTGACTTCCCACTACCGCTTTGGCCGAGGATGGAAATCAGTTCATTGGGCTGGACGGTCAGGTCGAGGCAGTTGAGGACCTCGATCCTCTGGCTGCCCTGGCGATAGGTCTTGCTTATCTTCTTGAGTTGAAGGAGAGGGCTCATGGCTCGTTTGAATAAAGGGCGGGGGAAAGGGCTTTGTAGACGGTCTCGCAGATCACCCGATGCCCGCGAGAATTGGGGTGAATGCGGTCGGGCAGGTTCATTTCGGGCATTCCCCCAACCCCATCGAGGAGGAAGGGAATGAGCGGAACCTCGAATTGCCCGGCCACTTCCTGAAAGGCTTTCGCATAGGACTCGGCATAGCTCAAGCCATAGTTGGGGGGCATTTTCATACCGGCAAGGAGGGTGGGAATTTTGTTTTCGTCGGCCGCCCGAAGGATTAGGGCAAGGTTCTTCTTCATCTCAGGGACGGGGATGCCTCTAAGCCCATCGTTTCCCCCCAAGGCAAGGACCATGAAGTCGGGTCTCGACCGAAGGAACCATTCAATCCTGGATACCCCTCCGCTAGTTGTGGCCCCGCTTATGCCACCATTTACGACCTCATAGCGGAGTCCCGTTTCGGGGGCGAGTTCGCGATTCAGCTTTGTCTCGAGAAGGGCAGGGTAGGCATCCCCCTCGGGGACCCCATAGCCCTCGGTAAGGGAATCGCCTAGGATTAGGATGCGGAAGGCTCCATTCTCAGCTTTTTCGCTTGCCTGCGAGTTTTTCTCCTGACTTTGCTCTAAACCGCAACTTAGGATCCCCGTGACTGCCAACCAGCACCAAGCAAAGGTTGTCCGAAGCGGGTTTTTTGAGTGATTTGTCATTAGTTCAAAATACTGATTTATTGTAATTTGAGTTTCTCGCAATTACTAACGAGCCTAATCTAACGCTATGATAAGTATCCTCGAAATTTTGACGGAGCATGCACTGGTCATTGATTTTGGGATGTTATTGGTCATCTGGATAGTCCAGATAATCATTTATCCCTCCCTTAGTATTATTGAGGACTCCGGATTCTCGGATTGGCACCGTAGGTACTGTAGCAAAATCGGATTTTTCGTCCTTCCACTTATGACGGCGCAGTTCCTGGAATCATCAAGTGCAGTTTTCTTCGTAGGTTCGATTCTCGACTGGTGCAAATTTGTAACGGTAATTCTCGCACTGCTTGTTACTTTTGCGATATCCGCACCCTGCCATCGTAAGTTGACGAAACTCGGAAGGAATCATGCAGTCCTTGATCGATTGTCTGCTACAAACTGGTTCAGGACCGTTCTGTGGTCCTCTGCATTCATATTGTCTTTTATTAAATACTGATGGGTTCCAAGGTCCGGACTGAAAGCAAAGCTTGCATACATTGTGGAAGGGTATTCGAAAACCGTAAAAAGTGGAGGTCTCGTCATGTATGGGATAGCGTGCTGCATTGTTCCCAAAAGTGCGCAAAACTACGTCGCAGGAAAAAGCGGGCTGAGCGCAAGGAACAAAAGCTCTGAGGCTAGTCGACTTGACGAGTCACCATCATATCTTCAGGCAACTCGTCCAAGGCTCTCAATCCGTAAAGCCATTTGGGAGGGACTCCGGCATGTACGCCGACAATCGCACCGGCAACGACGCCACGATGACAATTGTCACCGCCGGCTTTAGCATTGGAAAGTATGCAGAGGGAGAAGTCGTCCGAGTACTTCCAAGCGAAGTGGAGGGAAGCCTTGAAAGATTCGGGAAGGTAACATGCCGTGCTCAGTGTTCTGCCGACTACTTGACGGTCAGGCAGATTTTCCCATCTCTGAAGGGATGAGATGGGCACTCCTGGCAAGTGCAGTTGCCTAAAAATAGTTTGCAGGTTTCCTCCCTTTGATAGAGCAATCAATATGCGGGCAAATTCGTCCGCGGCACATAGGGTGATTGGGTGGTTATGGGTACCCTTAACCAGCGTTTGGGTCGAATCGAGCATGGCTTTCTCGTCAAAACCGATCTTTTCGAGGCTAGCAAGCAGAGCGGGCACAAGGCTGAGTCCTCCTATGTGGTAATCGCTAATGCCGCAGTGCTTCAATTTTTTTCCAGAGGCGTAATTTCCGAAGAAAGCTCTGTGGTATTCCTCGGCATAAGTGTCGTTATGCCAGCCCGGCGTGAGCATGACGTCGGCGTAGCGTTGGAGCCACGTGTCGTGACAGAAATTACCAGTTTGGGTGATCAGCCGGAAGAGTTCGCAGGCGAGCTTGAGGTTAAGGGTGTTTTCCCCGGCAGCCAAGGATTGGTGGTAGTGCACCCCCCGCTTTCCCCAATATGAAGAATGATTATGAAGGATATCATCCTTAGGGCCCGTATGATTGTAACTGGACCTCCAAAGAATGCTGTCGGGGTGCGGATTGCGTGGTGAAAGGTATACGTCGAAATCACCATAATCGCGGTCTAAGGCTTTTACGTCGTAATACCAATGAACGGGCATGGATACAGCGTCCGCAACCAAAGATCCTAGGAATGCACTCTGAAGACTCATGGTTGCTGTTATAAGGCACATCCTCTGTATGGACAAATCTAGCGAATAGAATAATGTAAAACCAAATGTCCGGCTTTCCGCTATACTATCATCCCCTCTACTCCGATGGACTTGATGCCTCGGCCCGTTTTCCCGTACAGCGCTACCGCCTGATCGCCGAGCGCTTGGCGGAGCTGGACGGTGGCGGGAAGATCGAGGTGAGGGAACCGAGACCGGCCCTTAGGGAGGAGATCCTGCTTGCCCACGATGAGGGATTCGTGGACCGGTTCCTTGCCTTCGAACTTAATGAGGGAGAGATCCGCCGGATCGGCTTGCGTCCATGGAAAAAGGAGATCGTGCCGAGGACCATGCGACTCGTCGGTGGTGCATTGGAGGGTCTTTTCGAGGTTCTTGATAACGGTCTGCTCGCGGGCAACATGGCGGGAGGAACCCATCATGCCTTCCGGGATTGCGGTGCGGGGTACTGTATCTTCAACGACTTGGCGATCTGCGCCTTTCGGGCCCTAACCGATCCGCGGGTAAACCGGATTCTGATCCTCGACCTCGACGTGCACCAAGGCGATGGCACCGCCGAGATCCTAAAGGATGAGGAAGGCGTTCATACGGTCTCCCTTCACGGAGAGGGAAACTTTCCCTTCCGCAAGAAAATAAGTGATTTGGACGTTGCCTTTGCCAACGGCACGGGGGATGAGGAGTACTTGTGCGAACTGGGCTCGGTCTTGAGAAAGCTCTCGGGCCAAGGCTTCGACCTAGTTTTCCTGCAGGCGGGGGTGGACGGCCTGACGGAAGATGGGCTCGGTCTGCTCGACCTTACCCGCCCGGGCCTAAGGGAGCGCAACCGCATGGTTCTGGAGTGGCGCCGCAGGGAAGGCGTCCCGATGCTCATTTTCATGGGGGGCGGGTATTCCTCTCCCATCGACCATACGGTGGAAGCGTTTTGCGATCTGTTCCTGGCGGCCGGCAAGGAATTTGCCGACGGATCGGCTTAGGGGAGTCCCTGAGTTTTTTTCCCGAACTGGACCCGTAGCTTTTTCAGAATCTCTGAGTGCTGCGGGGACTTGGCCAAGTTCTCGAATTGCCGGGGATCCTTCTTCATGTCGTAGAGTTCCTCGCTTCCGTCCTTATATTTCATGTAGGACCAGTCCGAGGATCTCATGGAGGTGCCGCGGTTCACGAAGGAGAGAGCTGATTGCTTGACCGAAGCATTGGGGTTTTTCAAGATCGGTAAAAGGCTGGTGCCTTCGACGCTTTCGGGAACGGGTAACCCGGCCAGTTCGCAGGCGGTGGGGAAGAGGTCCACCAGTTCGACGATGGAGGAACTGACCCCCGGCTTATGAGCGGGCGTCCTCATGATGAGGGGGACGCGCGTCACCTCTTCCCTCAGGTTTCCCTTCTGCCAGAAATGGTGTTCGCCCAGCAGGTATCCATGGTCGCTGGTGAAGAAGACCGCGGTGTTCTTTTCCAAACCAAGCTCCTTGAGGGCCTTTAGAATCCGGCCCACTTGCTCGTCCATGAAGGTAACGGTGGCGAGGTAGCCGGCCCACATGCGCTTCTGGTTGTCCGGAAACTGGTCGATGCCGAACTTTTGGGAATTGGAAGCCGATATGCCTGCCTTGGGCATGTCGTCCCAGTCTCCCTTGGGCACGTGGGGGAGCTGCATTAGCTTGTAGGGATAGCGTGCAAAGTACTGCTCAGGGGCGACGTTGGGGTAGTGAGGCCGAACCATTCCGGTGGCCAGGAAGAAGGGCTTTTCGTCCCGGCTCAACTCCTTCAGCAACTCCACCGATTTGGTGGCCGCCTTCCAGTCCGGCTGATCGGATCCGTCCCCTACGTAATCGACCGTGACGAACATCCGGTAAGGCATCCTGGTGGATTGACGCCCCTTCAGGTCGGTGGTGAACTTATTGAGGTTCAGGCAGGCGTAGTTGCCTGGCGTGTGAGCTTCCTTGCCGGGCATGTTGTACTTGGCCGACCAGCAGGCCGGGACATCGTCCCCATCGGTCCCGGCGATGACGTCTCCGGGGACGCGCATGTGGAAGATCTTGCCGACCCGGGTACTCGAATAACCGTTCTTTTGAAAATGTTCCCCCCAGGTAATTTGCTCGCCTCCATGGTAGCGTCCCCGCATGAAGCTGGCCCGGGAGGGCCGGCAGACGGTCCCCTGGCAATAGGCGTTTCTGAAGAGGGTGCCTTCCCTGGCCAATTGATCGATGGATGGAGTTTCGGCCATCTTGTTTCCATAGCAGGCAAGGGCATCAGCCTTGAGATCGTCGGAAACGATCAGGAGCACGTTCTTGACCTTCGCGTAGGTGGACAGGGAAAGGGCGATTCCCAGCCAAAAGGAAGTGGCTTTCCTCATGCGTTCAGATGGCCGAGGCTTTTCCTGATGCTCTCAATCGGGGAAGGGGAGTGATCCTGCTCGACGTGGCAATGCCTGACACCCGCCTTCCGGGCCGCCCGCATAATGGGCTTCATGGGAATCATGCCGTCCCCAATCTCATCGAATGCAGCCTGCTCGAGCTTTCCGTAGTTCGGGCAGGGGGTTCCCTTCTTCAAGTCCTTGAGGTGGAGCTGGGAAATGCGTTTGCCGAGTTTGCGGATCATCGAGACGGGATCAACCCCGCCTACCTTGACCCAGAAGACGTCTACCTCGAAGAGCATATCCTCGGAGAAGGCTTCAACGAAGACGTCGAAGCCCGTCTTGCCTTTGGTCATGGGCTGAAACTCAAAGGCATGGTTGTGATAGGATAGCCGGATGCCGGCTTCCTTGGCCAGGGCCGCTCCCTTGTTGAGGGCCTCGGCGGTCTTTTCGTAGGCCGCGAGGTCCTCCCTGTCCGCCCCGTGAAGATAGGGGACGACGAGGTCGGTGAGCTTGTGCTTGCCGGCAGTTTCCAAGACCTCTCCAAAGGGCTGGACTCCTTTCTTTTCAGGATGAAGGACGCAATCCCAGTTGAAATGAGAGGAATTGACCTCCATTCCCCGCTCGCGGGATTGAGTGATCAGCTCCAGCGACTGGGGGGAGGGAAACCCGTAGGACTCGACTTGCTTGTACCCGATTTGGGCGACCTCGCGAATGGTCTTGCCGAGGTCCTGCTTGATCGGGTTGCGAAGGGTGTATAGCTGAAGCCCGATCTCGTCCAGGTAGGGCAGACCCTCGTTACGGGCAAAGGCGGGAAGGCCGAGCGTGATTCCACTTGCTTGGTAGATGAAGGAGCGACGATTCATGGGTAAGTCGTATAAATGCTCCTGCAGGAGATTGGCAAGAGATCAATTTTGCTCCGGAGAGTCAGGTCCGGGTTTGCCGGGTGACTCCTTGGCGGTGAGCGGGGCCTTGAGCCTGCGCAACAGGGAGAAAACGAAGAGGGAGAGGTGCAGGCAGGTAGGTAGGGCGGCGGAGACCCCCATGATCAAGCCGAAGTAAATGTTCTTGGCATTTTCCCGTCCCGTCGGGTCCTGCAGGGCCTGGACGGCCCGCACGGTATATTTGGATCCCCTGTCTGCAAACTGCTCGGGGGCGCTCTCCCAAAGGCTTATGAGCCACCCTCCGAGGGTGAAGACGAAAAGTACCCAGAGGGTGGCGAGCAAGGCGATGACGAGGTCGAGGGAAAGGTGAAAGACGTATTCCGAAGTCTTGGTGGAAGCAAGGGCCCTGCGGATGATCCAGATGGTGACGAAGAAGGAGAGGCTGTCGAAGAGGGCCCCCAGTAGACCGACCGGTATCTGAAGCTTGACGTAGTGAGAAGCCTCATGGGTAAGCATGTAATGAGGGAAGGCGGTATAGATGGCCCACCAGTAGCAGGCGACGTTGAGGACGATGAAAAACAGAAACAGGAGGGGGAAGAAAATCCTTATGGATCCTCTTTTTCTCTCGTAGAGGTCAAGGACTTGATGGAGGGCGTCTCGCCAAGTTGCGATGACCTCCTTCATGGCGATTCGAGTGAATTTTCCCTTATTTAAAGGGCAACATGGCTCTGTTTCTCGACCGATTTCTCGCAGGCCTCTATAATCCTCATGCAGGTAATGGCGTCATCGAGGGTCGAGAGCGGTTTCTTGCCCTTTGCGATGACTTCCTCGAGGAAATGAACGCCCATCGAGCGAATGGTGTAGGGGTAGGCGGAATAGGTCTGGGAATGGACCACGGCAGGCGTATTCTCCACCCAGTCGCGGTAGCTGTAACGGGTCGCTCCCTTGGTTCCGATGACCTTGATCATGAAGGTCCAGGGATCCCCGGCATGGTCGTCCGAGGCAAAGCTCGCGCAAAGATGAGAGAGGGCATTGCTCTGCATCTGCATGGTTACCATGGCGAGGTTCTCCTGAGGGACGCTGCCGTCGTTGACGGTCGCCTTCATGCAGGATACCATCCGCGGCGCCCCCGCCAGGTAAAGGCTGCAGTAGGCATGATGGGTCAGGATTTGACGGATCACGCCGGGGTATCGGGCGGCGACTTCCTCGGGGTGATGAATGTTGTAGAGAATGTAGAGGGAGACGAGATCCCCGAGCTTTCCGCTCTCTATGAGGTCCTTGGCCCGCATGACGGAAGGTTCGTAGATGTAATTGTGCACGGGAGCCACCTGGACGCCCTTTGTCTCGGCGGCCTTCTTGAGGTCCTCGATTTCCTCAATGGTGACCGCGGTCGGTTTCTCGACCAGGACGTGCTTGCCGGCCTCAATGGCCTGCATGGCGAAACCATGATGAGTTTCCATGTTGGTGAGGACGTAGACGACGTCGACGGCATCGATAAGGTCTTCGGGTTGGTCGAACACTTTTGCGCCGAAGAGTTCCGCCTTTTCCTCCGCCTTGGAACGAGTGCGGTTCCAGATGCCGGTCAACTCCGCGCCGGGTGAGGAGAGCACGCCTTCCCCATGGAGATAGGCGATGTCACCCGCCCCTATGAATCCAACTTTTGTCATGATGAGTGTATATCTAACGAAAAAGGGTTTTCGTCAAGTGAAGGAGGGAAGCTTGCGG
>CEUU01026961.1_pt1 | contig 17741 bp, 30 predicted proteins | sample 531321 | NCBI WGS metagenome assembly CEUU01 (sample SAMEA2622658, study PRJEB7988) | marine metagenome | isolation source: saline water (ENVO:00002010), including
ATATACTAGACACTTATGTGAAAGCACACTATCCGGATCTAAGAAAATGCATCAACACAGTTCAATTAAATTCTACTGACAACGAACTAATGGCGCCAAACAAGTCAGATAGAGGAGAAGCAGATTATAAATTAAAAATGACGGAGTTGTTCAAAGAAGGAAAAATTACTGAAGCAAGAAAACTAGTTTGTTCGCAGGCTAGACCAGATGAGATAGAGGATATATACAAGTGGCTGTATGATAATATTGCTCTGTTTGGTGATGAGGCTAAACAAGAAAAAGCAATACTAATAATAAAAAAGGGACTTGTTGATCATACTCTAGTTGCTGATCCAGAAATAAATTTGGCGGCTACTATGATTCAATTACAAAACATTTAAATACGTTATGACTTATGTGGTAAACGACAAGTGTATAATGTGTAAACACACCGACTGCGTAGAAGTGTGTCCTGTAGATTGCTTCTATGAAGGTGAAAATATGCTTGTAATTAATCCAGACGAATGCATAGATTGTGGTGTGTGTGAACCAGAATGTCCTGAAGACGCCATTAAGTCAGATCAAGATCCTGAGGGAGAACACTGGGTTGAATTTAATCAAAAATGGTCACAAAAATGGGAAGTACTGGATACAAAGAAAGACCCTATGCCAGAGTATGAAAAACATTCAGGAGAAGCAGATAAACTTCAAAAATATTTTAAAGATAAATGAAGTCCTCTTTTGAAATAGATTACATATACGAAAAACTTGCTTCGAAATATCATTATTATTCTAATAAAAAACCCAAAGCCAAAATTTACAGCAAAGCATATACAAGTTTAATAGGTGTGATGTTGTCAGCACAAAGTCAAGACAAGAGAACAGCAATCGCTTGTAATCAATTGTTCAGTCTTGCTAGAACACCACAGGACATGATTAAACTTTCAAGAGAAGAAATAATAGAAGCAATCAGACCTGCAGGATTACACAATGCAAAATCTAAAAACATACTTGCCACAAGCAAAATGCTTCTAGAAAAATTTAATGGCAAGGTTCCACAAACACAAAAAGAACTTATGACTCTCCCTGGCGTTGGCAGAAAAAGTTCTGATATTGTTATGCGTTTTGTGTTTGGAGAACCACACATAGCAGTTGATACTCACGTGTTCAGATTGTTATGGAGATTAGGTTGGGCAGACAGTTTAGATGAAGGTAAAGCATCTATCACAGTTAATGATACAACACCAGCAAAATACAAATACGGTGCTCATATGTGGTTAATTACACACGCCAAAAAACATTGTGTATCAAGAAATCCTGACTGTGATGTTTGCATTATTACCAAAGTGTGTGATAAACGTATGGTAGATATTCCTAAAAGCAAATTAAGAGAGGCAGTAAAACAATGAAAGTAGAACTAGTAGACAAAATGGGTACAGACTTATCTGTGGTTAATGCCGCAAGAGTTTCGTATGCAAAATACAAAGACAGTTTCGAAGATAAAGATGAAAAATTAATTAAATTTTTAGCGGAGCATAATCATTGGTCGCCTTTTGCTCATGCAAGTTTACAGTTTAGAATTAAAGCACCTGTGTTCGTGGCAAGGCAATTAGTAAAACATCAGGTTGGTTTAGTATGGAATGAAATTAGCAGAAGGTATGTGGATTATGAACCTGAATTTTTTCAACCTACAGAATGGAGAGGTAGACCAGAAAATAGTAAACAAGGTTCAGATGGTGTGGTACATACTGATGAGGAATATTATAGCAGGTATGTGAATGGTTGCAAAGTGTATTATAGTTTACTTCTAAATCAAGGAGTAGCACCAGAACAAGCACGTATGGTTTTACCACAGTCTATGATGACAGAATGGATATGGTCCGGAACTTTATATGCATTTGCTAGAGTGTGCAATTTAAGATGTGCTAAAGACACTCAAGAAGAAACACAACAGATTGCTAACGAAATACATAATATTTGTAAAGAGGAGTTTCCAATTAGTTGGAAATATTTAAAAAATGCTTAGAGCCAGTCATATATTAATTGCACACCAAGACGCAACAAGAAGTCAAAGAAATGTTTCAAGGGAAGAAGCATTATTTTTAATTGCTGATATTCAAAAGAAAATGTTGGCCAATGAATTAACATTTGAACAAGCCGCTAAAATGTACAGCGATTGTCCTAGTGGTAAAGCCAATGGAGGAGACTTAGGATTCATAAAAAGAGAACAAATGGATAAACTGTTTATAGTTTACCTAGAAGGATTGCGTCCAGGGGAAACCAGTGGTATTTGTTGTACACCTTTTGGCTTCCATATTATACGAAGAAATCAAGACGTTAATTTAGTTCAGTCTCCGTAAATATCTAAAACTTCTTGCACGGCTTTGTGCCTTAGTACATCCTTTTTAGCAAATGAAACTATATCAATCAATTTACTTGCTCGTTTGTTCAACTTCTCAATGAAGTCAGACAATCCATTATCTTTGGGTCTATCTGTCTGATGAAGATCTCCTGTAACTGCTAGTTTGCTGTGCCTACCGATCCTTGTCAATAACATCTTCATTTGGTTTGTAGAAGCATTCTGCATTTCATCTGCTACTATGTAACAGTTATGAAAAGTGCGACCTCTCATAAACGCCAGCGGAGATATCTCGATAATACCTTCATAAAGCATATTTCTAATATCTTGCGTGGTGAAGTATAATTTAAACACGTCAAAAATAGGTATGGTCCAAGGCGCCATTTTCTCTTCCAATGTACCAGGAAGAAAGCCTAGGTCTTCGTCCACACTTACAACTGGACGTGTTACCACTATTTTATTAACCTGTTTTTCTTTGAACATTTTTATTGCTACCTGTACAGCAATCAAAGTTTTTCCTGTGCCAGCAGGTCCTACACCAAAGACAATATCTTTGCTAGGATCAAGCAATTTTAACAAGTAAGATTCCTGTGTCACGTTGCGTGGCACAATGTTCACTTGTTTTGGCTTATCTGGTTGGAAATGTTTGATTGGCAGTGTATTCAGGCGCTTTTTGGATGTTTTTTTACCCATTAGCACTCCTTATTGTTATTAGCAAAAAGTTGATTTGCATAAAAATATTTACTAGTTTTGTTGGTATATAAAACTATGCACTTATATCAGCCACATTGATAAATACTTAAAAAGGTGCCAAATAATGCAAGATATTAAGGATGTAATCAAAGCAGTTGAAAACGTTTACGACAACGACACTGCCTTCACTATTTTAAAGGACTTTGAAAGAGTGTTGGATCAGTTGGATTTGTATGTGTATGACAACTGGGAAAATGGTGAATTAGTATCAGGTCCTGAAATCACTAGACATTTTATCACTTGTTCATTTATGTGGCCTAGAGAAGAAATGCCAGATCCTATGGGCGGTAAAAGACTTACGGATTATGGCTGTAAAGTTTTTTTCCAAAAAGATGTTTACATATATCCAAGAAAAGTTTTAAAACAAGATGATTTTAGACCAGGCACTAAAAAAGGTAAACTTGATCAAATGCCTGTATGGATAGTGCAAATTAGAATGCCTAAAGAATTAATTAGAACAATATACAGTGGTTATGAAATAGAACAAGATTACAATCAAGAACCTGCAAATAGTGAAGTAGTCGACGATGCAACTCCTGTAGAAAAAGCAGATAATATTGCGCCGGAAGGAATCTAATGGGACTACGTCAAAACGATTTACAATATACATTAGACAGTATTTTTGAAATAGATTCATTCAAATCTAAAATGGGTGATGATAAAGATATTGTAACTTTAAGTTTTTCTATTAAAGGTGAAGAACCAGCAAAAGATTTAGTAAATTTTATTGAAACAGGTTACACTTATGTTTTAGATGCAGACAAAACAAGTGGTGAACAATCAGACGGAAAATACAGAGTATTTGTTGAAATAGAAAGAACTAAGAATGCTCCTTCTCAAATATTAGAAATATTAGATGGCGTGAAAAAAATATCTAATTTAAAAGAATTAAGATTTAGATATTACAAAAATTTTAGAAGTGTACCAGCAGACGAACAGAATATACAGGAACAGATACCTTTAGATTCTGGAGCATATGATATTAAGACTACAGAAAATCAAATGGAAAATTACAAAAATTTCTTTGGCGACAGTCATTTAGATGATGTCTATATGGAAGATAACAATGTTGTCATGCAAAAAAAATATGCAGACAAATTAGTATTTGAATTTGTAGACATGGGTTACACACAAGATATATACGACAAACTAAAAGAGTCAATTCAGATTGAAGCCTTTCCTGAAATAATTTTCTTAAGTAAGTATGTTGGTGACTTCAACATTACCAAAGTAGGAAAAAATTTGGTATTTGAAAATAAAGGTCACTGCGTGGTACTTAAGAGACATGAGACTATCTAAAAACTTTACACTGCAAGAATTTACAAAAAGCCAAACTGCTTTAAGACATGGCATAGATAATACGCCAGGTGAAGAACATCTTGCAAGTGCAAAGTCATTATTTGAAAACGTTGTGCAACCAGTTAGGGATAATTTTGGAGTAACCGTAATTAATTCAGGTTACAGAGGTCCTAAACTTAATGAAGCAGTTGGAGGTTCATCTAGATCACAACATTGTAAAGGTGAAGCGGTAGATATTGAATGTCCAGGTACAAGCAATTACCAAGTCGCAAAATGGATTGAAGATACCTTAGACTTCGACCAACTGATATTAGAATTCTATACACCAGGTATACCTGATTCAGGATGGGTACACGTTTCGTACAAATCTGAAGGTAATCGTAAATCTGTTCTTACTGCCATGAAAGAAAACGGCAAAACAGTTTATAAACCTGGCTTGATAGAATGAGCGAAATAATCACACACACATTTTCAACTTCACTTTACCATCAAGACTTAGAGCCTAGCAAAGAACTAGAAGAGTTTTGTAAAAATTATTCGCTGAAGAACATTAGTGAACACAACACATCATTTTTTGAACCATTGCAGAAAGAATTAGCAGATTTATTATTGCCTGTAATTAGAAACTTTTTTAAAGAAGTAGGATCAAAGAATGGCTATACTGGCATGGAACTAAAACATACATGGATACAGCATTATGAAACTGCTCATTCGCATAGAATACATATTCACAGTGTTTTTCCAGATGATTGGTCATTTGTTTATTATGTAGATTGTGCTAACGATTCTGCCGAAACTGTGTTTTACAATTATGGTTATCCTTATATAGATCACGGAGTTTACAAAGTAAAGCCTAAAAAAGGTAGATGTGTGCTGTTTCCAGGTGCTATGCCACACGAAGCACAACCTAATAAAGAAGATAAAAGAATGGTAATAAGTGGAAACCTAACATTCACTAGATAAATAGTAGTAGTTAATTATGGAGCAAAATAAAAAATATTGTTTAAACTGTGGCAATGAATGTCATGCTGGTAGAATACTTACTAGAAAAGAAAAAACATATGATTCAGAAGGCTCTAAAGAATACGAAATAGAAGTGTGTAGACACTGTCGTTGTGGGGAATTAGAAATAGAATGATATTTGGTCAAATAAAAATGTTAATTACAATCCTGCTTATTACAGGTATAGCAGGTGCAGGTATGTATGTAATGAAATTAAGAGCGGACAATGCCACTCTAAAAGCAAATCAAATTAAATTAGAAACAGCGGTTGCAGAACAGAACAAGGTGTTGGAACAACAGAAAAAAGATTTCACAGCAATAATGGAAAGCAATAAAAAACTTAATGTGTTGATTAATACATTTAAAAAAGATTTACAAGACTTAGATAAAAGATTCACAAAGAAAAACAGAGACATCGGCAAACTAGCAATTGAAAGAACAGAAGCAATTGAAAGAATTGTGAACGGTGGTGGTAAAAATGCCGCAAGATGTATTGAGTTGGCATCAGGTGCGGAACACACAGAAGAAGAATTGAAAGCAACTTTAAAATCACAAATTAACCCAGAGTGCCCAGCACTAGCAAATCCAAACTATGTACCATTTAAATAAAATAATAGCAGTAGCATTTATCGTATTACTTACAGGTTGTAGTATTGGTGGCGAAAAGAAAATAAAAATATTCTCGCTTGAGAAACCAAGAGAGAAATTAAACTATGAAATGCCTACGCCATTACAGATGGAAGAGATCTATTGGCACATAATCACAAGTGAAAATGCAGAGGAAGTATTCAAAAAACTTGAAGAAGCAGGTATAGATCCAGTGTTGTTCGGAATCACAGATAAGGATTTCCAAGTCCTTGCAAGAAACTTTGCACAAATTAGACAAAAATTACAGGAAACAAACAATCTATTAGAAGAGTATAAGAAGTATTACGAAGGCACTGAATAAATACTACTATAAAGAAAAGGACACATATGGAATTTATAATAGCATTAGCAATGAAATTTTGGCAATGGACCGTTTTAATCTCTGTTGTAATAATTTCAGCACTAATAAATTTTGCAGATAAAAGATCCAAAACCCAAATGAAATTTAATTTCAAAGGTTTTCCAGAACTTCAACCAATACAAATAAAAACAAAAGGAAAAGGATTCTGGAAAGGAATTGCGGTATGGTTACTGTCAACTAGAAATTGGGAACTTACAAAAGATTGGAAGTACAGCATAGACGGAACAGATTATATTATTCCAGCAGGATTCAGATTCGATGGTGCAAGTATTCCTAAATTTCTAAGAACATTCTTTTCACCAGTGGGCGTATTGTTAATTGGTGGACTTGTTCATGATTATGCATACAAATATAAAACATTATTGAAAGTTAATAAAAAAGACACAATGGGTGATATCACACAAAAAAGAGCAGATGAAATTTTTAGAGATATCAATATTATAGTAAATGGTTTTTACACAATGAATAGATTAGCATACTGGTCACTAAGATTAGGCGGATTTGTTGCGTGGAACGGACACAGAAAAAGAAATAGTAAAATTCCAGGAGTAAAATAATGGCTGAATTAAAAGAAGATATGTTAGTACCAAAAGTAAAGGTAAAAGAAGTTTCCAAAGAGTACGAAGTTCCAAAAGAAGACCTAGTGCCAAAAACAGGAGACGATGCTCCAACTTGGTATAATAAAACTGCAGGTATATTAGATAAATTTAGATTAATTCCTAGACTTATAATGTTGGCTTACATCTATGCCTTTTACAAGTCAATCACATGGTTCATGACATTGACTGATCCATCAAATGCTCAGGCAATGTTTATATCAACGATAGTGGGTGCCGGTGCGGCATTCTTTGGATTATATGTTGGTAAGCCTGGTGCCAATTTACCTAACGGTAAAAAATAAGGACAATCCAAATCATTAAATACATTAGGACTTGACTTTTTGGTAAGAGTCATTATATAATATAGTATGGATTATTATAAAACCTTAGGTGTGAATCGTAATGCCTCACAAGACGAAATAAAAAAGGCATTTAAGAAACAAGCCATGAAACATCATCCTGACAAAGGTGGTGATGCAAATACATTTCAGCAGATCAATGAAGCATACGAAACACTAGGCAATTCAAACAAAAAACAGCAATATGATATGTTTGGCACAACAGGTAATCAAAATCCTCGAACGCAGACTTGGGAGTTTGGTGGAGACTTTCCTAACGACATTGGAGATATATTTAATGACTTCTTTGGTGGTAGTAGAGGCGGACCATTTCAAAGACGCCAATTTAGAAAGAATAGAGATATTATAATTCAAGCAGATATAGAATTAGAAGATGTATTAAAAGGCAAAGAGTTAATTGCAACTTATAGATTAACAAATGGAAAAGAACAAAGCGTAAACCTAACACTGCCTAAAGGTGTAGACAACAGCACAACAATAAAATTTCCTGGATTAGGTGATGATTATCATTCTAACGCACCGAGAGGTGACTTGCTTGTAAGAGTAAGAGTAAAGCAACATCCTATCTGGAATAGAGACGGACCTAATTTACATACAGTTCAAAAAGTAAATGTTTTGGATTTAATTACAGGAACAAAAACAAATATTCAAACATTAGAAAAAAGAAAACTGGCAATTACCATTCCTAAAGGAACGCAACCTGGAACAGTATTAAGTATAACAGAACAAGGCTTGCCAACAAGAGGAAACAGGAGAGGAAATTTATATATTACAATACAAGGAGAAGTACCAAATATAAATGATCCAAAAATTTTAGAGCAAGTGCAAAGGATGAAAAATGAAACTAATTAAAGCACCTGATGAATTTCTTGAAAAACAAGTCAAAGAATTTGACTTCAGCAATATGGATCCTGCTGAAATTTCCAAGAACATGATTGACACAATGCACAAATACAAAGGCATTGGTTTAGCCGCGAATCAAGTTGGTGTGGATGCCCAAATATTTGTAATGGGAGAAAAAGATCCAATGACCGTAATCAATCCAATTATTACAGAAGTGGGCACAGAAAAAGTAGAAATGGAAGAAGGGTGTTTAAGTTTTCCAGGTTTATATATGAAGGTTTCAAGACCAAGTGTTGTGAGTGTGCAGTATCTTGACATTGAACAAAAAGAATGTATAATAAAGTTAGAAGGTTTTCATGCAAGAGTATTTTTACATGAATACGACCATCTCCAAGGTATTACCTTTGATCAAAGAGTTTCAAAATTACGTTTGGACATGGCTAAAAAGAAACAGGAAAAATTAATAAAGGCATTAAATGGTTGAACCTAGTGGTGATTTACAAAAGGTATTCGATAGAGCAGTAAACTCTGCCAAACAGTGGCGTCACGAATATGTAACCTTAGAGCATTTATTATATGCCATGTTAGACGATTCAAAATTTTATAACATATTAAAAGGTTATGGAACCAATCCAGAAGATATAAAAAATCATCTTAAAACATATCTAGATAATAAATTAGATGGAATAAAAGTAACACATTCAAAATTTAAGCCTAAAAAAACTGTAAGTGTTGAAAGAGTCTTAAACAGAGCATTCACCCAGGTTTTGTTTAGTGGTAGAAGTAATATAGATTTAACAGATGTATTTTTAAGTTTATTAAGTGAATCTAAAAGTTGGGCATTCTATTATATTGTGGAATCAGGAATGGACAAAGAAAAATTTCAAGATTACTTGCATAGTGAAATAGAAGAACTTTATGAAGACGAAATAGATGCAAGTGAAACTAAAAGAGCATTAAACAAATATACAACTAATCTTAATTCGCAAGTCAAAAAGAAAAAAATTGATCCTGTAATAGGAAGAATAGATGAATTGAATCAAATAGCATTAACACTTGGACGTAGAATGAAAAACAATGTAATATTAGTTGGTGATCCTGGTGTAGGTAAAACAGCAATAGCAGAAGGATTAGCATATAACATAGTAAATGAAACTTGTCCTGAATTTTTGAAAGGCTATGAAGTTTATAATTTAGATATAGGAGCAATGTTGGCAGGTTCAAAATACAGAGGTGATTTTGAAGAAAGATTTAAAATGGTTCTTAATGGATTAAAGAAAAAAGGTAAGACAGTATGTTTCATCGATGAGGCACACAATATAAGTGGTGCCGGAGCAGGTGGTGGACAAAATAGTAATGACCTAGCAAATTTATTGAAGCCTGTGCTTACTAAAGGTGATTTGAAAGTTGTTGCATCAACAACCTGGGAAGAATATAGAAAATACTTTGAAAAAGATAGAGCATTGATGCGTAGGTTTGCTAGAATTAATATAGATGAACCAGACAAACACACAACACTAGAAATACTTGCTGGATTGAAAAAATACTATGAAGAATTTCATAATGCTACAATTACAGATGAAGCCATTGAAGCGGCAGTAAAATTAAGTATTAAGTATCAGCCAGATAAGAAATTGCCAGACAAAGCAATAGACTTGATAGACTTGGCTTGTTCTAGATATAATTTAAAGGAACAAAATGCAGATAGAATAGTAGACGAAGAAGGAGTGCAATTTGAATTATCTAAACAGGTTAAAATGCCAGTTGAAAATATTGCTGAAAAAGAATCAAGCAATCTTGCAAACTTATCAAAAAATTTAAAAGCAAATGTGTATGGTCAGGATCATGCAATTGAGCAAGTTGTAGATAAAATTTTAGTTGCACAGGCTGGCTTGAAACGTGATAATAAGCCTATAGGTTCATTTGTTTTCATGGGTCCAACAGGGTGTGGTAAAACAGAATTAGCAAAACAATTGGCAGAACAATTAGGTGTAAAACTTGTTAGATTTGATATGTCAGAATATCAGGAGAAACACGCAGTCAGTAAACTAATTGGTTCACCGCCGGGATATGTTGGTTTTGAAGAAAATACAGGATTATTAATTACAAAATTACAAGAAAACAATAATTGTGTATTACTACTAGATGAGGTTGAGAAAGCACACCCAGATGTTTCTCAGATACTACTACAAATTATGGATGAAGGCACAGTTCAAGGTAACAATGGCAAAGCGGCAAATTGTAAAAATATTGTACTAATACTGACAACAAATTTAGGTGCAGATCAATTAGACAAAAATGTTATGGGATTCAACGCCAGCAAAACAGCAGATTATGATGACAAAGAAATGAAGAAATTCTTTGCTCCAGAATTTAGAAATAGACTTGATGCCACGGTTGTGTTTAAGAAATTAGCAAAAGAAGTGTTAATGAAAATAGTTGGTAAGTTTATGGTAGATCTAAAAGTAATGCTGAAAGAAAAGAACGTGGCTATTGAACTTACAAATGAAGCAATAGATTATCTGGTCGAGCATGGATATGACGATAAAATGGGTGCAAGACCTATGCAGAGATTGATTGACGATAAAATTAAGAAAGACCTATCAAAAGAACTACTATTCGGTAAGTTGAAACAAGGCGGAAAAGTTAAGATTTCAGCAGATAAAAAAGGCATTGTTTTAGACTATTCAGACGGTGTTAAATTACTAGAAAAACAATCCTAGTCTGGCAATAGCAGTCTACGGCTAAATATACACATATGCCAGCAACAAGCGAAACAATATTATCAGCAACCACGCATCCGGGCGATAGCACGGCTGAAACTGTCACTTCTGAGAAATTTCAGGGTGATGGATATTATGGAAGATCAGATGGTTTACACACTGTTCAATATAATGTTACGGGTGTTGCAGGCACAATTAAAATGCAAGGCACACTAGCAACAGATCCAGTTGATGCAGACTTCTTTGATATAGCAGGTACGACCTATGATAGTACAACTGCCGGCAAAGATGGTGCTTTTGCATACAACTTTACAGGAAACTTTGTATGGGTAAGAGCAGTGATTAATTACACAGATGGAGTAATCAATTCAATAATGCTTAACCATTAAGGAGAATTATGCATCATTTTATCAATATTATACAAGAGAAAGAATTTACACAAGAGCATATAGACGTGGCGTTGTGGCACAGTGCAGTTGGCTTGTTAGAAAGTGAAACTCGTTACACTACATTTGAAAACGTTGACGGTAATCAAGTACTGAAATTAGAATTACATAGACAATTAGATGAATTTGAATCTGATGAATTAGCAGATGCTATTTCTAAAAATTTGCAAGAGATGGGTATTGAAGGTTTAGAAATAGAAATCAGCAATAATAATCCAGATGAGGAAACATACGAAGGTGATGAATTCTTTGAAGCATATGGTGATATGTGGTACAGTGAAGATGAGTCATTAGACGAAGCAGAATACAGAGGTAGAAAAGTTTCACTAGGAAAACCAATGCGAGGTGATGTCAAAAAATTTAAAGTTTATGTAAGAGATCCTAAAACAAAAAATATTAAAAAAGTTAATTTTGGTGATCCTAACATGAAAATTAAAAAATCTAATCCTGCAAGACGTAGAAGTTTTAGAGCAAGACATAATTGCGATAATCCAGGACCAAGAACAAAAGCAAGATATTGGAGTTGTAGAAAATGGTAAGACTCAACGAATTCAGTTCAAACGAAGATGCAAAGTTAGATTACAATCTAATGGACGATATCTATTTTTACATGATGAATGATGATGATTTTTATAGACACAATTACTTTCCAGCAATGAATAAATGTAGACAGTCTGGTGACAATGAAGGTATGATGCCGGTAATTGAGATGGGTATAAAAGAATATTGTGGCAAGTACAACATTCCAAAGCAATTTGCAGATGCAATTACTGACGAAGATAGAAGAAACTTAATGCAAAGAATGGTTGACGCTGAAACTAATGAGGGTTAATCATGTTTATTCGCGAAGTAGTTGAAGCACAAAATACAACGGCAGTATTTGCATTTGGCAGATTCAATCCACCAACTGCTGGACACAAAAAACTTGTAGACACAATCAAAGCACAGAACGGCGATCATTATTTGTTTTTAGGTCCAACTAAAACAAACAGAAAACAAGATCCACTAACACATGAACAAAAAGTTACATATGCAACTGCAATGTTTCCAGGTGTAAAGATAGGAGATGCTTCTATAAGAACCTGGGTAGATGCTATGAAATATTTGCAGACTCGTGGTTATAAAAGTATTCTATATGTTGCTGGCAGTGACAGAGTAGAACAGTTCAACAAATTATTAAACACATACAACGGCAAAGATTATCAATTTGACAGCATAAAAGTTATCAGTGCAGGTGAAAGAGATCCAGATGCTGATGGTGTGTCAGGTGTGAGTGCAAGTAAAATGCGTGAACTTGCGGCACGTGGAGATCGTGATAACTTTATTAGAATGACCCCATTAGACCCTAAATTAGCAGGCACAATGTATGATGATGTGCGTAAAGGCTTGGGTGTAACCATGGAGCCAGCATAAATATGAACATAGCAGATTTAAAAAAACTTGCTGGCATAGGTGAACACAACGAAGAATCATCTATGGGTGAAAATATTAGTCACACTGCAACTGCTTTAAGGCAAAAAGAAAGAGAACTAGGCTTGAAACCAGGCGATGAGGAATGGTTTAAACTTTGGTTTAGAAGACCATACTTGCAAGGACCATACAAGTTTAGAGGACGTAAAAAATGAAGATAAGAAATTTGATACAGAAAGAATTTAGAATCGCAAATCAGCCACCACCAAAGGACAAAGCAGATTACAAAGCAAAAATGTCTACAATACAGGATTTGCAAAAAAATCCTAAATTGCGTGATCCTGAAAGTCAGGCTAACATAATGAAAAGAAAAGCCGAACTAAAGACTTGGGCAAAAAAGAATCTTAAAAACGAAAATTCTATTGAAGAAGGTCATTATCCGCACGTTAAAAGTTTTGATAAACTTTATGGAATAGTTGACATACAACAATACAAACACATGGCGGATGATGCACAATCAATGGATATGGAAGAATTCATGGACACATATAATAGTGTGATTGACATGGCTGGAGATTTTTGGCAAGATCACCAAAAAACAGATGAAGATGCTGATAATAGCGACATAGATATTAGAAAACTATTAGTAGACATTTCTTCAATGAAAGATAGAATTTCAGAATTGGCTATGGATGATGGCACAAAAACATCAGCCTTGACAGCACTTGGCAAGGTTGAAGATGACATAGCACAGGAAATAAAGGGATCATTTCCAGAAGACGTAGATGTAGATGCTCAATTCAAATCAGATGTGTTGCAATTTTTAAACAGCAAAGTTGTACAAATTGAAAAACAAATAGAATTAGCACCAGCAAAAACACCAGAAGAAAAAGAAAACAAAGAATTTGCGTTAAAACTTTTTAATTTTGTTCAAGCAAAACTAGAACAAAAAGACAACGGCGACAACACAATCACAGTACCAAAGTCGTTCAAAAAGGATTAAATCATGAAAGCATCTGAATTCATAACAGAAGGTGCTTCTATGATGCCTTACTTCAAAGACCCCAAAGACGAAAAACAAATGACTTGGACTTTTCCAACTGAATGGTCCAAAGACGAAGAACTTGATACTCCGTACATGAGCAATGCAAGTATGAGACAATTCCTTGATGTATTAGGTTACAATCCAGATTTTGAAGACAATCAACCACCTGTACCTGCAAAAGAATTTATTGCTAGAACGACTCAGTGGCTTCAGAAGAATATCAACAAACCATCACCATACGAACCAACGCAAGTGGATAAAAATCCAGGTGGACCAACCATGTACTCTGGTGGTAGAGAAGAAGGTCACATGAATAAAACAATCAAATATCATAACGAATTAGCAAGAAAAATCATTGCCAAATATCCAGAAGTAACACATTTTGGTTTCAATTAATGCGTCTATCCGATTTGCACAGCAAAGTTGACATTTACAACAAAAGGTTGTATAATGAGGATATGGATAAAATGCCAACAGTGTATTTGGATATGGATGGAGTCTTGGCTGACTTCTTTGGAGGTGTGGAAAAACTTTATGGAGTTGAACACTGGAAAGAACTTACCAACGACAAAACAAAAGATTTGAAATCAGAAGTTATTGCTAGGATCACGGGCACAAACTTTTTTGAGACACTGCCTAAATTTCCCACAGCAGATAATTTAGTCAAGATGGTTAAAGACTTTACTGGTGGAACATATTCCATTAACACTTCACCATTGAGAGGTGACAATGAAAATTCAGCCAAATATAAAAAAGTTTGGATTAGTAAAAATTTAGAACAACCTAAAGACATTGTGGTTACAGGAAGAAAAGAATCCTGGGCAAAAGATAAGCAAACAAAACAACCAAACATTCTAATTGATGATAGACCTATCAACATACAACGTTGGGAATCGGCAGGTGGCTTTGGTATATTATATCAAGCCAATAGAGATTCTTTGTCTAAAGTACAACAAGGTTTGCAAACATACAGATCCAAACACATGGTGGCTAAAACAGATGAATATGGGGTTGGTATTGTCACTAAACAAAATGCAACAAAAGATGTACCTGTGGGTGGGCAATATATGAATGTGAAAAAATTAAAACTAGGCAAAGGAAAACCTAAAGCATATTTTGAAAACTTTGCAGATGGCAAAGGTCCAGGCAAACCCGGTGACAGTCAACGACATGGTATTCCAAAAGGTGCCACAATGGCACAACTACAAAAAGCCGCAAAGGCTCCAGGTAGAAAAGGGCAACTGGCACGTTGGCAGATTAATATGCGAAGAGGCAGAAAGAAGAAAAAGTAATAGTTCTATTGGTAAATATAGTATAGGATACTATCAATGGCATTCAAAAGGGCAAATAAACCAACACCATACAACACACTAGGTAAAAAGCCTAAAAAATTTAAGAAATACAGGGTGTTAAAAGATGGCACTGTCCAACATTGGGATAAAGATGCTAATGGAAAACGTGGTGGGTGGCGTCCTAAGAAAGGTAAATAGTAGTAAGGATTTAAAAATATGTCAAATTTTTTAGCAGAACTGATTAGAGTATCGACACGCGACGATAATAGTTGGGCAAAACAAACCGCTGTGGAGATATTAAAGATTAAGAATAATTACGATGCTGGCAATATTACTAAAGAAAATGCATTATCCAGTCTAGAAGCACTATTATCAGGCACAGAAGAACTTGGTCCAGGCAGTTTAAACGACCGTGCTGTAATAGACAACGGCATAGAACAACTCAAAAAAATAGTATAATTACTCCCCAAATCAAATAAATACACACATAGGAGATAAAACTATGTTTAAAAAATTTAAAATGCCTAAAATGCCTAAGGTCAAAATGCCCGATGTTAAAGGTAAAGTGTGTGCAGTGACCAAAGCAGTTGGCGATAAGACAAAAGGTGCTGTAAAAGGTATCAAAAATCTTAATCCATTTAAAAAGTAATGAAGATTGCTGAGGTAGTAAGGTACGATTACCATTACGGATTAGACCCCGAATTGTTAGTGTACAGACACAAAATCGGGGATATCTATGGTAAAAAGAATCTCAAAGTGCCTCACGCAAAGTATTCAACCAGTAAAAAAGTTAAGAATCTATTTAAACCAAGTAAATAACATTATGCGTATTAAAGAGGTCATAAAAGAAGTTGCTTCAGCAGGTGCTACAAGTGCCGGCAATATAGCAACTGTGGTATCTCCACATATTGCAATAGGTCAAGATAGATTCAAAAAATCATACACAGGCTCGCCTGGCAAGTCAGGCACAAAGGCTCCCAAACTGCCAAAAATAGTGCAGAAGAAGAAACCAAGCGGTGTGGCATATGGCGCCCATGAATTGCCAAACACATCTTTGTTTGGTGGACCGTTAAAGAGATAAATACTACTTTATAAGGTAATTTGTTTATGAGAATGAAAGAAATGTCAGGTGATGGAGTACAACCAGCAGACTTGAAACGTATGGGCAAGGCTGATCCAAAGGTTTATGTACACAAAGATGGCAAAACAATTTTAGTACCAGCATCTAAAAAAGATGAGTACATGGCTAAAGGTTACAAATTATCGGCTTTGAGAGCAGAAGATGACAATTCATCTAGAGGCATGAACAAATACGGTTTAGCGGCAAGAAACAAAGACGGCAAATTTTATTCTTACAGACACGGAAAATTAACAGGTACATTTGATAATATCAAGGACCTACAAAAACATCAAGCAGAATTAATCAAAGACGAGTCAGTTGACCAAGACACAGATGAAAGTGGTATCATGTATCGTGCAGGAGTTAAAAAGTACGGCAAAGACGGTATGAAAAAAATTCAAAGTGCGGCAGGCAAAGGTGCAAGTGCAGAAGAAATAGGAAAAATTAAAGACCAACACAATAAAAAGAAAAAAGAATCTTTAGCAGTTGAAAAACAAGAAAAAAATTGTGGATGCGGACAAACACCTTGTATCACATACGGAAAACAAAACGAAGAGGAATCAAAAGAAATTCCTGCAAATGTTAAAAAGATAGCAAAAGAATTAGACAAAGCAGTTGCGATGCACAAGAGTCAAGCAAAAAGACTTAGAAAAGCAGGTATATCAGAAGACCTAGCACAGATGGCTCACAAAGTAGAGCAGGATCACGAAGTACAAATGGCAAGATCAGATTTATACAAAGCGGCAAAATATTCAATATCACTTCATGAAATGTTAAAAAATGTTTCTGAGGAACAAGGCATTGAAGGTTGGGTAGCGGCAAAGATTACAAAAGCGGCAGATTATTTGAGTTCTGTAAAACATTATATGGAATATGATATGATGGAAAGCAAAACAATTTCAGAGGCGACGGCTTGTAATTGTGATGAAAATTGTAGTTGTGGTGGTAATTGTACATCAGGTTGTAATTGTAAACCAGGTTGCGAAACTTTAGATGAGAGTTGGTTAGATAGCCTAAAACAAATGGGTTACAGATTTAGAGACGAACTTAAAAGTTTAAATGACCCAGCACTTGCGGCAAAACTTCAAGCAGATGACCAAGCAGATTTAAGAACAGATAACATGGTAAATGACATCAATACAGTTCACGCAATGAACAGAACACCTACTGATCAAGGATACGACAATGAAACTATCGTAGGATACATTTCTAAATACGTAATGCCAAGACATCCATCGTTGCACAATCAAGGTGACTTTTTAAAGAAAATGTTTCCTCCAGGACAAAACACAAATAAAGATTTATTGAGAGGACAATTACAAAAGATTGCACAGATGAGTCAAAAAGTTGATGTAGGACAACAAGCACAACCACAGACTGCGTCAATAGATTACAAACAATCTATGCACAAAAAATTTGAAGCAAAATTAAAAGAGACTATGAAAAAACCAGTCCTAGAAGACTTTATTGGTAAACCTATTTCAGAAGAAGAATTCGAAAAAT
>CEUU01009350.1_pt1 | contig 17680 bp, 15 predicted proteins | sample 531321 | NCBI WGS metagenome assembly CEUU01 (sample SAMEA2622658, study PRJEB7988) | marine metagenome | isolation source: saline water (ENVO:00002010), including
GGTGAGTGGAGCGACGAGGATGGAGACGGCGTGGGGGACAACTCGGATGTGTTCTTCGAGAATCCCTTTGAGTGGCAGGACACCGATGGCGACGGCGTGGGGGACAACTCGGATTTATTCCCATTCAGATCAGATGAGTGGCAGGACACCGATGGCGATGGATACGGAGAGAATGAGGATGCTTTTCCCCTCGACCTAGGTGAGTGGAATGACACGGATGGCGACGGGGTAGGCGATAACACAGACTACTATCCTCTCGATGAAGAAAGGTGGGAACGTGAGTGGCCTCTGGGAGAGATTACACTGATCACTTTAGTATCTGGCTTGATCTATATTTCCGGTAGGAGGAACAAGGATAGCTAATGGGGCATTGCAACCCAAATTGCCACTGCGAACAGTGACAGTCCCATTGTCAAATTGAGAGCCTTAGCAGATTTCGGAGTGGTGAATGCTCTTCTGAGTACTGTTCCGAAGGCCGCCCATGACATTACTGCAGGTAATCCAAAGGCTAAGTTTAGGAGAACTAGGAGGATTTTCCCAGCAAATCCTGTTCCGAACAAGGTTCCGAAGGAAGTCATCAGGACTAGGAAATGAATCCATGCCTTGCCATTGACTATCTGGATAGTAGCTCCCGTAACAAAACCCAACCTCTCTGATGATTCCTCCCCCTTCTCCAAAGTCTTTGATGTGGCGATCTTGTAAGAAAGATATGCTATGTACAAAGCGCCTACGTAAGTTAGCAAGTCAAACGCTGTTTTGTTATCTTCTATGAGATCAGTGGCACCGGCTACAAATAGACCCAGTGTAGACCACCCTACTGCCATTCCGGAGATCAGGACGAGGGTAGCTCGGAATCCGTGCTGGGAGCCGTGTGCAGCGCATAGGACGTTGTTTGGGCCGGGGGTGAAGCACATCGGCACAATGAATACCATTGTGGCGATGAGTAGCTCGATATCCATCAAGAACACCTAGGCTCTGGAAAGTAATAGCTCTCTAGCCGATTCTAGGCCCTTCTCTATATCGGACCACAGATCTTCAACCCCCTCTATGCCGATACTCATTCTTACGAAACCAGGTACTACTCCCGCCTCATGTCTCACTTCTTCTGGAACAAACATGTGGCTCGAATTGAATGGACATTCAACGAGGCTCTCTACTCCTCCAAGGCTGGTCGCTTCGAAAATCAATTCTAATGACTTCATGAACCTGAGGGCTGAGTCATCGCCTCCTTTGATTACGAACGCTAGCATTCCACTGCCTCTCGGCATCGTTCTGTTGGCTATCTCAAAGTCGGGGTGACTTTGCAAAGAGGTATGGATGACCTTCTCTATCATATCATGAGACTCCAATCTCCTTGCAATCTCGGCTGAGTTGGAAGCATGGATAGGCATCCTCGCATGTAGGGTTCTCATTCCCCTTTCCAGTAGATAGCACATGTGTGGATCTGCTGCTCCACCGAGGTAAATTTTAGTGTGGAAGACTTTAGCAATCAGCTCCTTCTTTCCAGCCACAAATCCTGCGGTAAGATCTGAATGTCCGCCGAGGTATTTCGTTCCAGAGTGGATCACAATATCAAAGCCCATCTTGACAGGATTGCAAGACCATGGGGATGCGAATGTGTTATCCACGACTGAAATTAGGTCATTTCTATTAGCAATCTCGGCCATTGCCCTAAGGTCACAGACCTTCAAAGTAGGATTGGTCATTGTTTCCGCATAGAGCACCTTCGTGTTTTCCTGAATTGCTTCTTCATAACTTGACGGATCCCTAATATCAGCCATTGTGACCTCGATTCCCATTCTTGGTAAAATATCTGTTAGAAGGGCATATGTGCCCCCATAACAGTCTGGTGTGGCAACGACGTGGTCCCCAGCAGATAGGAATGTCAACAAAGTGGTCGAAATGGCTGACATCCCGCTTGCGAAAACTTCTGCATCCTCCGCTCTCTCGAGGGATGCCAGCTTAGCGGAAACAACCTCGGAGTTCACACTTGAAATTCTGGAGTACACCGGCCCTGTATGATGTAGCCCTTCGGCCCAACCCTTGTACTTCTCGTCAGTAAGCCTGTAAGTTGACGTCAAGAAAATTGGAGTTGAGGCCGCCCCCTCTATCTCAACCATGCCAGAATGTACGGCTTTGGTCCCAAGTTCCCTGTCTTGGTCATCGACACTCATGGCGATGCGAGAGTATATCTGGTCATCAACTCTGCGCAATAACATGGACGAGCAGGTCTACTATTCCGTTATTATGGGAATCTACGTGATGATGGTTCTCTATTCCACAAAGGTCCCTTACAAGATGATGGTTGAAAGGGGGGTCGAAGATATCCGTGCGGTCTACTACAACAGAAAGATTGTGCATGTTTTCGCAGGGGGGGTTGGATCGCTTTGCGTTCCGTATCTCTTCACTGACTTCTGGTACCCTATGGTTTGCGGAATAATTCTCACTATATTCACATATATCGCTCATATTTCCGGCCGGAGAATGTACTGGTTCCAAACGGAACAGAATCAGAACGATGTCAAATTCTCCCTGATGTGGTGGGTCTCAATAACCGTGATATGGGCACTTGTTGGTGATCCTTGGTTGGCAATTATTCCCTCTCTGTTTATGGCATTCGGTGATGGAATTACAGGAGTAGTGAGGAATCTTGTAGTCAAGAAGAGGTCGAAAAGCCCCATTGGAAACGTGTTCATGTTCATCGTAAGTGCTCCATTGGGATGGTACGTTGGTGGACTAGGGGACCCCTCTCTTCCGGGCTGGGGTTTGATTGCCGCCGCAGTCGCAACATTCGTAGAAAGGTATGAATTTGGCCCAATTGATGATAATATACTGATTACAATCTTCTCGACTCTTGTACTGATGATTGGGGTATACTCGGGACCGATATACTAGTTTCCTCTCTGTCTCTGTGCCTCGACTGCCACAACACTCAGTGGGGCTTGGAGATTGAATGATGGGACAAAACCGGACATTGGAATTCTAATTATCTCATCCGATAATTCTAGAATGTTCTGTGGAATTCCGTTTCTCTCACCCCCCACAATAATCATTGTTTTGCCTGTCAAATCAGTATCCCAAGGCGTCTTGTCCCCCACATCTTCGAGAGAGACGACTTTGAAACCAGATTCTTTTGCAGATTTGACTGCCTCAAAACCCTCACCCCAAAAGACGGGAATAAACCTGTGCGCCTTCATCGAAGCCCTCTTAGCTGCCTTTCTTTCTGTGTTGGAAAGCTCTGCGTCAACAAAAACTGCATCGGCCCCTGAAACTTCAGCGGTCCTAATGCAGAAACCGATATTCACCGGGTAGGAAGCTCCCGCCAGGACCCAGATTAGTCCTCCAGAGGCAATAATCTCCTCAAAACTAAGGTTTGGATCCCTGCCAACCAAAGCCAGTACATCAGGTATCCCATGTGAGTTATCTCTTGACATTCTCCAAAGATCATTATCAGAGCCTTCGATTACCCGAATCCCGCGTTCATTGGCCATTGAGCGAATATTGGAGAGAGCTGGGGCCTCTGAATCCCTCCTAACCAGTACTAACTTTATTTCCTCATTCTCTTGAAATGATTTCAGGACCTCGTTAATGCCACATCTCTGCATCTCATTCACTCCCTAGTGTTCAGCCCCGACTCTTCCTGCTACATTAAGTGAAACAGCCACTATTGGGCCAATCAGGATGGCAAACAACAAAGTCCCCAATCCAACAGTTCCCCCAAGTAGCCATCCAATGATGACTACAGATATCTCTATACCGGCACGCACCGAGCCTATCGGCACACCTGATATCCTCTGTATTCCTGTCATCCATCCATCTCGAGGGCCGGGTCCTAGGTTAGCAGTGAGGTAAATCCCACTTCCAATTCCCACTAATACCACACCCATGAGAACTTGAATGACTGCTTGAATAGTACCGTCGGGGGTAGGCATGACTGGCAACATGTACTCTATCGCGGCAGCAATAAGGACTGCATTGAGTATTGTGCCAACTCCTGGTCTCTCCTTGAGTGGAATCCAGAGGAATAGGACAGCGAGGCTGACAAGCAGTGTGGCTTGGCCTATTGAGCCTCCCATCATTTTCGCAATACCTTCGGCGAGGACCGTCCAAGGGGTATTACCTATTCCCGCTGCAATTAGTATTGCATCACCGGTTCCGAAAATCCACAAACCAATACACAGTATCACCAGAGTGGAGATTCTTGGCCTCGTATCCATTGGGTTGGTGGAGCTCCACCATGTGGTGGGAACCTCCTTCGCAGGCTTCAGGAATGAGCGTATGGCCATGTTCCGCGAAAGGCGTGTCATCCTTGAACCCAATTGAAGTAGTCCTCTGTCGATTCGGCGTCCCATGCGAGAATTTGCGGTACATCGTATGGATGATCTGATCGAATTGCACTGATTAGCCCCGATTTCGTCTCCGGGTCTGTCTTGAATTGTATTCTCCATTCTGGGCAAAATTCAATTTTTCCATCCCATTGGTACATTGACTGAACCCTGATTCTATGCGCGCACTTGGCTAATTTGTCACTTATTTTAGAGAATACCCATTCTCCAACCTCTGGCTCCAACAAGTCACCGGGAAGTGTGGTTTGCACAATTGAGACGCGATTTTTCATGGTCCTCGGAAAGGGTGATTCGGGATGAAGCCATTGGCATACTTTGAATGAGGATGGTGTGTTCGCACATGCGAGGTCGGACAGTGGAGCTCTGGGAGATGCCTATCGATACTGGTGAAGTGCCACCTGATAAGTCGGATTTCGATGTGATAGTCGTCGGAGGGGGTCCCGGAGGGTCTGCGGCAGCTGCTTACAACTCACTAAACGGATGTAAAGTGTTGCTAATCGAGAGGGGGGTCTGGCCACGTGACAAAGTTTGCGGGGACGCTGTCGGGGGGAAATCGCTTTCGCATGTGGAGGAGCTTGGAGTCCTCCCATTGATACAGGCAACACCTTACTATCAAGTAGATTCCATACTATTCGGAAGCGCGAATGGTTCAGAAGTTCGAGTGATGCTCCCCAAGGATAGTTATGAGGAGAAGGGGTTAATGTCAGGATATGCTCTACCCCGAGTTCAGTTCGATTATATGATGTTCAAGAGGGCTAGTGAGATTGTCAGGGAGAACGGTGGATCTGTTATTCAGGGATTTACGGTAAAGGAAGTACTGAGTGAGGGGAGTGGCCCCTCATCCAGAATCACTGGCGTGACTGGAAAGTTTGGAGGAGGGCGTTCGGATAATCCACTGATGTCCTTCGGCTCGACAGTTACAATTGGAGCCGGGGGGTATAACTGCCCTGTTTCAAGGAAAATAACGGATTTATACGATGAGCCACACAAAGATGATCATCATTTCTGTGGAGGATACAGAGAGTACTGGGAAAATGTTGAGGGCCTAGAAGGCTCAGAAGGACAAATTGAGATTCATTTTATCGATGAGGTTTTGCCTGGTTACTTCTGGTTGTTCCCAGTGAAAGAAGGAGTGGTCAATGTTGGAATCGGGATGCTAATTTCAGAACAAAGAAAACAGAAGGGAATTAAAAAATCCCTTAGAAAAATCCAGAAATGGGTTATTGAAGAGCATCCTCGCTTTAGTGAGAGGTTCAAGGAAGCGAAATTGGTTAAAGGATCAGAAAAGGGCTGGCAGCTTCCATTTGGTTCACCGAGGAAAGAGGCCCCATCTTTCCAGCCTAGGAGAGGGGCAATGGCTGGCGCCATGACAGTTGGAGATGCGGCGAGTCTGGTAGATCCATTCAGTGGTGAGGGTATTGGTAACGCGCTACTATCTGGAAAGCTAACAAGTCTACACTTCGACAAGGCCCGCCATTCAGAGGGTTTCACTCAAGAGGATGCCGAGAGATATATGTTAGACCTCTGGAACGAGCTTGGAGGCGAGCTTTCCAATTCCAAGAAGCTTCAGAGCATGATGAAGTGGAAGAGACTCACCAACTGGTTTGTAAATAAGGCGTCCAAGAAGGAGGAGATAGGAACAATGATGTCTGAGATGATAGCAAGCAAGGAGACTCAAAAAAGCCTTTGGAGCCCTTGGTTCCTGTTCAAGACCCTGGTTCTTCCGTGAGGTGTTTGATTGGGTCGACTCAATACTTCACTGGATGGAATTGATGCGGTTTTCCTCGACCTAGATGGTACCATATACCTAGGAGGGGAGCCAATCGAGGGAGCCTTGGAATTCCTGGAACGTCTGAAAAAGAATGGAATAAGAAGGTTCTTTCTATCGAATAATTCCAGTAAGTCCGTATCTCAGTATCTCAGTCGACTGACTTCCATGGGAATAGATGCCGAGGAAGAGGATGTTCTGCTCTCAACCCACGACCTTCTGTCCTGGCTGGAAAAGATGGGTGTTAGAGATACTTACCTAGTTGGTACTGAAGGGATGCGTGACATGATGGAAAGTGCTGGGTTCAATACTCGTTCGGAGTCGCCGGAGTACGTGGTATTAGGGTACGACACGGAGATAAACTACGAGAAATTATCCACTGCCTCGATTCACCTCCACAAGGGGGTTCCAATGGTCGCCAGTCATCCAGATGTAGTTTGTCCGTCCCCAGATGGTGGTCTTCCAGACACGGGCGCTTACATGGATCTCTTTGAGGCCACAACTGGCGTAAAGCCAATTCACATTTGTGGAAAGCCAAATCCAAGAATGATTCTACACAAAGTGGAGGAACTGGGCCTATCACCGGAGAATTGTGCAATGGTCGGAGATAGATTGTACACAGATATGGAAATGGCCGACAGGGCCGGGGTTCATGGAATTCTGGTTCTTTCCGGTGAGGCGACAATTCTGGATGCTACCGAAGCTTCTCAAAAGCCGAGTCTCGTTGTCGATTCTGTTGCTTCACTTCTGTGAGTCCCGGGTGGTAAACTTGGCATAGGTCCTGAAACTATACTATACAAATAGAATTATTTCTCGGAATGGCTATGGAAGGGTCGACTGAGCCTGAAGCCTTGGAACACAGATCGTACTTCAAGATGGGTTTGTTCGTCTATGATAACGCGAAAGTCGTGCTGATTCTAACTCTAATTCTTTGTGGCTCGTTGGCTTCGTTAATGACTCTAGAACCCAGGTATGCCGAAGGATATGGAGAGGGAGACCTTGAATCAGTGCATGGATGGGATGCCGCGAGGATAGGTTTCACCTCTGAAAATGAAAGTGACAGCTTCTCATTCCACGTTTTGTTCCATCACCCAGGTGCAAGTCATGAAGATGAAATAGTGCAAAATGCAATGATGGAAACTGTTGCTCCAATGACGGAAAATGATCATGTGTCAGTTGAATATCCATGGCTAACCACTGAGGTGAATAGGTCTGAGCTGGTGAGCTCGGTGAACCCCGAGTGGACCAGAATAAAAATTGAGGTTAATCTTGATAGAGACGGCTCCAAGGCTTTATTGAAGGAAAACTTCGACGATTTGGCACTCCCTGACGATGCCCCGGAGGGAATGGAAAAGTGGGTAACAGACAACCTTGCGATCGACGTCACCTTCGACCTGACTCTCAAGGAAGAGTTGATTCAGGCAGAATTGATTTCGGCACCTCTAACTCTGATTATCCTGCTTTTGGTTTTCGGGAGTTTGGTTGCGGCCGGATTACCTGTTCTGTCCGGAGTCTACACTGTTCTGGCCGCTGTTGGAATAGTAACAGGTCTGAGTTATGTATTCGATGACATCACAGTATACGCTAACAACATCGTTTCCCTACTTGGAATTGGACTAAGCGTGGACTACTCACTATTCATAGTGAATAGGTTCAGAGAAGAGCTCGGTAGGGGTAGAGACCATAGAACAGCAATTGCGATGACCAGTGCGACTGCGGGTCGGGCCATCTTCTTCTCCGGCATGACGGTCATAGTCGGCCTCATGGGAATGCTTTTCTTCGAAAATACTGGGCTTCCATCTCTTGGATGGGGGGGGATTTGCGCAACTGCCGTAGCCCTCACATCTTCGATAGTCCTTCTTCCCGCGGCCTTATCTCTATTGGGAGACAGGGTTAACTCATTCAAGGTTCCATTCTCGTTTGGGGTGGACACCAGTGAGGAGGGTTTCTGGTCTAATGTCGCCGGCGGGGTTATGAAGAGGCCCTTTGCTGTCTTAGTTCCTGCAGTAATCGTACTAATGCTGGCTGGGTCCCCGTTTTTACAGACGGAGTATGGTATAACCACCTACAAGGCGCTTAGTCCAGATGACGAATCCCGGCAGGGAATGGAGCTAACGGATGACTACTGGCCCGAATATATCTCAAACACTGCGCTGGCCGTATTTGAGACAGAGGAGGCAGTGGATCCACTGCTAGAAAGCAACATTCGTTCCCTCTACCAGTTCTCGAAGGAGATTTTGGAGGTCGAGGGAGCTACTTACGTTCGCAGTCATGCCCATTTTGATGTGAATATGAGTGAGGACGATGTAGTCGACTTCTGGGACTCTTCCAAAGACGGGGAGCGCTCTTCGGTGGAATCTATGTTGATATCAGCTCAAAGGGAATATCTGAGAGAGAGTTTCATAGGAAATAATGTGGTTTTGCTTGTAGTGGGGATAGAAGGGGATGAGGCGAGCGTTAGTGCGAGAGAAGCAGTATTGTCTATCAGGGGCCTTGAGGCGAAGGATGACCAATTTGGTGGCTCATCAATAGTAAACGTGGCAGGCGTGGCCGCATACAACCAAGATGTGATCGAGGCGGTTGCAGAAAACTTGCCCATCTCACTAGCATTCATACTAATCACCAGCTATATTCTTATTTTCCTACAGGTAAGGTCAGTCGTTCTTCCCCTGAAAGCGCTGATCATGAATGTCCTTTCGGTCAGCGCCTCGTTTGGTGTGCTAGTATGGATCTTTCAGATGGGCAATGGTTCCGAGCTACTTAACTTCACACCACAGCCTATTGACCCTACGACTCCTGTGATGATTTTCGCGATACTATTCGGGTTAAGTATGGACTACGAGGTCCTGATGCTTTCCAGAATCCATGAGGAGTGGGAAAGAACGGGTGATAACACGAAGTCGGTCGCTGTCGGCCTCCAGAAAAGCGGTCGTATAATCACCTCCGCGGCTCTAGTTATGGTTACCGTCTTCTCCGCATTCGGACTTTCATCTGTGTCGTTGATGAAGCAATTCGGTTTCATGCTTGCACTCGGAGTAGCTGTGGATGCTACTCTGGTAAGAGCATTGGTAGTTCCCTCTACAATGCGCCTTATGGGTGACCTAAACTGGTATGCTCCCTCATGGTTAGCACCGAGGGGAGATGGGACTGATCCTACTGAACAAGAGTGATTGCCTGTTTCATAGTTAAATCGAATAATACGATGGCCATGTGAGGAGCATGGTGAGGGGGCTCGTGGTAGTAACCGGGGCTAGTGGATACATTGGTAGCCATATAGTGGCTAACCTCCTCTCAAAGGGTATGAGAGTTAGGGCGACTGTGAGGGATTTGGAGGATCCTGAAAGAGTGGGGCATCTCAAAACCATGGAAATCGCTGAGGGAGGGGGTATTGAGATTGTTGAAATGGACCTGTTCGATCCTGAATCTGTCAACTCGGCAATATCGGGATGCACGGATTTGATTCACACTGCGGCTACCGTCATTGTCAGGTCCCGAGACCCGCAGAGAAAAATCGTTGACCCTAGTGTTATTGGGACGAAGAACGTGATTTCCGCGATAGAACGGTCCGGTACCATTGAGCGTTTTGTCCACACGTCTTCCACAGCAGCAATCAGGCCGATGGAATGGAAAGATGGTTCCACCCTAACCGCCGATAGCTGGGCCAATGATGCTACATTGGAAAATAATCCGTATGGATTGGCAAAGGTCAGTGCTGAGAGGATTGTCAGAGAGTGGCATGCTTCGCTAGAATCAGGTACTCGTCCCCGACTAGTAACCATTCATCCCTGTATGGTCTTCGGCCCACCACTTTCACCTAGGCATCTACGTGGGTCTCTGGCAATACTGATGGCCATGATCAGGCGCACTGTTCCACTCAATCTTCCCATGCAGATTAACATAGTAGATGTCAGGGACGTGGCAGAAGCTCACGTCAGGGCATTGGAGGGAGGGCAGGAGGAGGGAAGGTACCTAACTGTCTCAGGCGATATGATGATGACTGATATTGCAAAGGCCCTAAAGAAGTCTCACCCTGAAAGGAGATGGGTGACTTGGGAGGCCCCTTATTGGGTGGCTTTGGTAGCGTCTTTCTTCCATCCAAAAATCGATGTTTCGTGGGCTAAGAGGCATCTCAGGAAGCGTCTGTACTGGGATGCCTCTCCAGCTGAAGATGACCTTGGTATGGAATGGATGGAGCCTCTTCAATCAATATTGGATACCGTGCCCCCCATTCTGGAGAACGGATGGGACTAGTGCCTCTAGTCCTGCTCTCCAACCATTTCAGCTTCCAAAAGTTCTGATCTGTTGTTCCGCAACCATACTGCTGAGACTCCCAGTCCAATGAGTAAGAGAGCCGTACCTATGCCCATGATCAATGGTAGAGAGGAAGAGGATTTGGAGAATGGTTTCTGCTCTTGGCTATATGGGGGAATCAGGCTTTCATCATAAACCGGCCTCACCATCACGAGGTTCTTCGCCTCGTCTGGGTCATAGAAGTCAGAGGGCGTAGCTGGATCTAGGTCCGAATACCCATCAGTCCTGAGGGGGACCTCGAACACTCTTTCCTCAGTCACGTCCAATGTTAATAGCACATCATAAGTGTAAGGAACCCGGGGTTCCATGAACTCTGAACCAGTGATGATACCAGTTATCGGAAGTGAGATTGCCGTGCCTGTGACATCGAATTCTGTCCATGTGCTCCAGTATTCCGGTGTAACCTCCAAGGAGATGTAAATCGTATCTCCGACAATCGTTCCTTGTCCCTGTGCGTCATCACTTCCGTCCGAGCCTAGGTCGACATTGGGCCTTATCTGAGCGATTTGCGCGGTATCGGTGTCCCAATCGAGCGAACTGAAGGATACCTGCATTTCTGTAGTTCCGTTGGGAACCCAGACATAGTGCCTATCGTCAGTTGCATATGTTCCGAAGGTGCTGGTTGGGCCGTTGTTGAAATGGCTCCACTCGCCTTTCCATGCGTGCCGTAGCTGATCTGTCTGAAGTACGATTCCTCGTGTGTCCATTATTTCTTCATAATGGTTGTAAGCGTCCCATACAGTAGCTTCTGGGTGGTCCAAGAAGCCATCCTCGTTGGGATCTCTCATAACCTGCAGTGTTCTTGCCAAGGCAAGAGCTTTGTCTGTGTCCACAAGTCCATGCCCCACTCTCCAGTCATGACATCGGTTAGTCTTAGCCGAGACATGGCATTCCTCTGGAATATCACTGCATCCATCATCATCGTTTCCCTCTTCGCATGAGTTCCTCAGAAGATCGTAGTGAGATGTAAGTTCCAGAATCAGCTCGATCTCGTGAACCCTCGATTCGTTCCTCTGATCCCAATCCTCGAACTGTAAGCCCTTCGCGGATTCGTTGAAATATAGGCTGCTTTCGTAATCATGATCCTCAACCTGATAATTAGCAACGCCTAACGATGGCGCGGCTGCGAGTAAGAGCGTGGCTATACCTCCAATGTGGGGAGTTGCCATGCTAGTACCTGATATTGACATGTAGTAGATGTCGCCCTGTGTTCTCGTTGAGGCATCAATCGCCGTAGCCCGTGGTGCAGTAGCCCAGATATCCCTCCCGGGTGCCCCGATATCAGGCCACGTGTGTTGTTGGGCTTTCCACCCCCTGCTGGAAAATGACGTCACAGCGGTCGCGTCGTGGGTCAGGGCGGCAACTGAGATTGCTGATGGCGTGTTCGCATACACGTTTGTCCTTAGATCGTCTTCGGACTCCTCTCCCGAGCCCCCACTGTTTGAAGCGGCGAAAATTACGGCGACATTGTTATCGTAAGTTAACATATCAGTTAGTAATGTTACAGCATTGGATGGATTGTAGTCCCCGTTGGTACCCCATGAGTTGGAGACGACTCTGATGTTGTAATCATTCAACCCCGGCCTACTGTGTTGGTAAGTCCATTCAAGACCTTCCACAGCTGCAAATATGGATGCCCCGTCTCCTGTCCCAAGAGCCACTATGGTGGCGCCCTTAGCAGTTCCAAGACGCCTTCCCCCTGAAGCGTCTCCGTTTCCTGCTATGGTCCCGCCAACGTGGGTCCCGTGGCCACTGGAAGTGTCAGAGTTGCAGTTCGGGGCATCTACCCAAGCAACACCCGTCCACTTAGCGGACCAAATGAGCTTCTCTCCCGTCCAGGGCTCACCACAGTCGAAATCAGGATGCTCCCCGTCTATGCCTGTATCCAAGTCCACAGCAGTGGCTCCCTCTCCGTCATATTCTGAAAAGGAGAGATCAGGTTCTGTCTTCAGTACTCCATTCGTGTCGATGATGGCTCGGTGCCATGCTAGGCTAGCATTCACCCAGGTCACTGTCTCGTGCATCATTGACTCGGTATCACTCTGGTCCCCGGGAAGATAGAAGTGCTCTATCTCTACATTGGCCTCCATGTGCTTAATTACTGATAAGCTGGAAAGCTTAGAGATTTCTGATGAGGTCCCCACTACAAGCCCGCCGTGAAGAACGGTCAGTTCTGATATTACCTCAATACCGGTCGATCTAATGGCCCTCCAGACTCCCTCAGTGGGAATGTCGTGAAATTGTATTATTGCCTCTATCTGGCCCTCACTGTGCAAATCCGAGATTAGTTCTTCGGTCATCTTCGAGGTGTCGATGGCTTGTGATTGGCTCGTTGCGGCCAAGGAGCCCGACATGCTTGCAACTAGGGCCACCATGAGGACTGCGGTGACTCTCATGGTCTCACGCGATGGTTATTCGATTTCAAGAAACCCCCGTGCTGTTCCCTCGACCGTTCAAATCAAGTGTGGTTCGTTCTCTGCAGTGTCATGCGCACCGTTGCGATGGTAATGACAGCCCTGATGCTGACCGTGCCTTTGAGCGGGTGCTTCGGAAGCGAAAAGGAGGTCTTAATTGAGGAGGAAAGCTTCTTTCCAGACCCGTCCTTGATACCTGATACTACGTGGTACCACTATTCTGGGGGTATCGATGCAACGGACCCGCTCGCTGTTGCCAATGCTAACATCACAGTAAACCTCACAGGGGACAACATGCCCTACCTGGCCGTCGGCTCTTACTACGGGATCGGCATGAGCACCTTCGAGCCAACAATCGGAATCACATCAATGGATAACATATACATGTCCAGCTGGGGCAATGGTCCGTCCGGATCTACTGCAGTTATCCAGTGCTCTGGGCTTATTGAGATGGTCTCACTAACCGACTACAGCTGTCAAAATGTGTACAATCCGCTGATACCCGTTCCAAATAGCAATGATCCGTACATATACGTCGACAAGTGGACGGACAGGATCATGAAGTTCGATATGCATGCCCTCCTAGGAATGACTGTGGAGTTCTCTGATGATGAGGGTGCATCCTGGCAGGATGGTCAGCTTGCTACCTCGATTTACTCTGTTCAAGATCACCAGACCATTGGGTCGGCACTGCTCCCGGCGCCCGGTTATGCCACGACATGGTCCTTTTGCGTCAACGGGAATGCCCCTCATCCCTTATGTTCGACGAGCTTCGATGGGGGGAGGACTTGGACTTCAGAGGTGTCTGGCGCGCCGATCAGTTGTCAAAGCGGTGGGCTGACTGCTCACATAGAGGGAGGTGTGCTCGGAAACCTATACCGGGGTAATATGGGGTGTGATGGCGAGGGGTATTCGATTTACAAGAGCAGTAATGGTGGTCTGACTTGGAGTGAACACCCATTGCCTACTGAGGAGACCGGGACTGCGAATACTTGGAACGGCGAGGAGGCTCAGGTCGCTGTTGACGACGAGGGGAACGTACATGCGATGTGGAACGGCCTTGACAATATGCCGTACTACTCCTACTCCACAGATGAGGGAGAAGCTTGGAGCGTTCCCATGATGGTCGCTCCTCCTACCAATATTTCGGGTACTGGTTTTCCTGTAATCACCGCGGGTGCGGCTGGAAAGGTGGCTCTCGGCTATGTCGGAGACTCAGGGAACAATACATGGAACGCATATATGACAATCATTACAGATGCATTTGGAGACTCCCCCCTGATGACTACTGTCCAGCTCAACGGCCTTGATGATCCGATTGACACAGAGCCTGATTGTGGCTACAATCGGTGCGGTGGGCTCGGAGACTTCCTTGATATGTCGGTGGACCAGTATGGGAGGCCCTGGTTCGGACTTTCACACAACCTCAACGATATAGGGATATTTGGTACGATTACACAGGGCCCTTCGCTACGAGGAATGATAGACGGCCTCAGTGAAATACCAGTTGGTGGACCACAAACCCTCTAGAGGGCACTGTACAGATCGTGGGCTTGGAAAAGGAAGCCGGCGGCGAACACTATCATCGCTATCCCACATACTGATAAAACGCCCTTGTAAGTACTGTGGGAAAGGTTTCCCCTAGTCCTATCAAACGCAAGAGCGATGAGGCACTTCACTATTATGATGGATACTAGGAAGGTAAGCGCATAGGCAGCTGGGGCGAGTGGTTCACGGTCTGCGACGGAAGCCATCAGAGGGCCCCCGATGAGGAACCAGAAGACGTATACGTTCGGATTCAGGAGATTGGTCAGAACGCCCCTCTTGAAGGAGTGGGATAAGTCGATATCAGTGATATCTGGGGAGGGGGGCTCCAAGCTGAAACACTCGATACCCATCTTCAGGAGATACCCGGCCCCAAGAATTGAGATTGCTATGAGTATTGTCGGCTGTGTGGAAATCCAACCGGCCGCTAGTAGGCTTACAATAACAAGGGGGCCATCGGTAAAGATAGGGGCTGAGGCAGTCCATACCCCCGCTCTCAGTCCTCTCGAAAGGGTCTCTCTGATTACCATAGTCAAGAGTGGTCCGGGTTTTACCCCCTCGACGACTCCTAGAACGGCCCCGGCAAATACCATTGAGCCTATGAGGTATAAATCCATTTTCTCACTTCGAAGCAGCGATTTTTGCAAGGAGTTTCAATATCTCAAAGTACAACCAGCAGAGTGTGACTAGGAGCCCGAAGGCGGCTCTCCATTCCATCTGCTTGGGAGCTCCCATTTGGACGCCCCTCTCTATGAAGTCAAAATCCGCGACTAAACATAAGGCTCCAATGCCTATCACGAAAAGTGAGAACGCAATCCCTATTGGGCCCGAGCCATGAATATATGGCACTTCAAACAGGCCAGTTATCGCTCCTAGAAATGAAAATAAGTACACAAAGATTATTGCGAAAAGGGCCGAGGTGACTGCTATTTCCATATTTCTATTCCACTCAATGAGGCCTGCCCTGTAAATCGACAGCATGACTCCGAGAATCATGAATGTCAGCAATGCGGCGATAATGCCAATTCCGGGAAGATCCAATCCCACTTCAAACAACCAAGTAAATCCACCCAAAACGAGTCCTTCACTGATAGCATATGCCACCACAAAGACGGGGTTTGCCATCATCTCATGCTTGAACAACATGAGGAAAATGGCGAGGACTTGGTAGAGGAGTCCAACGAATATGAAAGGAAGTGAGTAGGGAGCGGTAATGGCAACCGCCAAAGCGACAGTTGCTGTGATAATCAGCACGATTCCTGTCTTCTCTGTCACGCCTTCCATTGTCATCATATTGGATTCAGGGGAGTCCCACCAGTTCTGGCCGGGATAGTGATCCTTGACGAAGGTCGAGTCATTCAATGCTGGATTTCCGGAACGGTACATACATTGTTGCCTGACGCCCCCCTTCTCAAAGTTTGGCACGTAAAATACGAAGCTCACTCCTCTTCAGAGGGTTGTCTGACTTTTCGGGGTCTTGGAGCCTGTTTCCTCCTCTTCGTGCCCTTCCTTACTTTTCCCTTGGGCTTTTTCTGAGACTGCATGAACAAAACCATGAGAACGATGGCAAGCACCGCCACCCCACCGACGATCATAACCAGTTGGTCTCCCTCTTCGCAGCTGGTCTGACCATACTTTGACTGTGTCTCCCCACTAGCACAGGCGGTCTGGGAGCTCGCTCCAGCCTCCGCCACGAAGTTACCCGGCTCGGCGGCTATGCAACCAACAGCACCTGGGAGTGGTTGGAAGTTACCGGGGAGGCAGGGCTCCTGGGAGGTCTGTCCTGTCTTTGAGACGAAGTGGCCCGGAGATGCGTCCAAACATTCCGACATGCCTGACTCTGGTTGGTAGGTGCCTCTGTCGCAGGGGGTCTGGGATGTCGCTCCTCTCTCGGGGACGTGATGACCTCTGTCTGCTAAGATGCACTCGGTCTGCCCAGTCAGTGGCTGGTACGTTCCTAGTGGGCAAGGAGTGGGCTCAGCGAGGCCGGAGAGGTCCGAGTATGTTCCTAGGCCCGTTACTTTGCAAGCTGTCGCCCCGGGCTCATCCTGGTATTCTCCCGGTCCGCATGAAGTTTCCTCGGTAGCTCCAGACTCAACCACAAAATTACCTGGTTGAGCAAATTCGCAAGATGTTGCTTCGAACTGTGATTGGAATGAGCCAGGCTGACATGCAACCTGCTCGGTTGCTCCCTCCCCGCTGTAATGGCCCGGCTCTGCTGACAAGCATGATGATTGGCCGGAGCTAGGCTGGTACTGACCCGGAGGACATGGTAACTGGTCTAGGGAGGCATTCAGTGGGACATGGCTTCCGGGATCAGATAGAGCACACTCTCCCATCGCACTATAGGGGGCATAGGTCCCAGGTTCACATTCTTGTTGCGAGCTCGCCCCTAACAGGCTGTAGTGCCCAGGATCTGTGACGCCAGAGCAGGATGTGGCTCCTGATTCTGTCTCGAAGGTACCAGGTTCGCACCCTAACTGGTATGCCGTTCCCGGTTCTGATGAGTAGTATCCGGGGGATGTTGCAATGCAAGAAGTCTGTCCGTGCGTGGGTTGGTGCTCTCCGGGGAGACAGGGGGTCTGCGTTGTCGCACCGAATTCTGTGACGTAGTACCCCGGATCGGCCAGCTTACACTCCTCGAGACCGTATTCGTCTGAGTATGTTCCCGGCGTACACTCATCCTGCTGAAGGGAGTTGGGGGAGGCCTTGTGCCCCGGGCTCGCGGAGAAGCAGGAGGATTGGCCCGAATTAGGCTGGTACGTTCCGCCTTCGCATGGCGTCTCGGCCCTGTTGCCACTTTCACCGGTGTAGTATCCGGGTGTCGTCTGTATGCAGTATGTGTAACCTGAATTCGGCTGATAAGTCCCGGGCGGACATGGGACCTCGTCTGGGGAGCCATGGTCACTGTAGTGGCCCGGGCTGTTTGTGATGCATATACCTGCCACAATAGTAGATTCGCCATCGATGGGTCTTGTGTATTCAGAAGCATCGTCCCAGTTCTCGGCAAACTGACCACTGTTTGGCTGGTAGGTTCCCGCGTGACAGGGGAATTGTTGAACTGCTGCGGAGCTTACATTGGTATAGTATCCCGGTGAAGCAACTAAACACCCTGACTGGCCACTGTTCGGCTGATAGGTTCCTACTGGGCATGGGATCTGATGATCCTGCCCTGATGAGGACACATAGTGGCCTGGATCGGCTGCAAGGCACTCTGTGTTGTCAGTTGCGTAATACCCGGGCTCGCAGTTTGATATGAACGGATGTGGGTCGAACAAGGACATGATGCCGTCTCC
>CEUU01001085.1_pt1 | contig 17637 bp, 14 predicted proteins | sample 531321 | NCBI WGS metagenome assembly CEUU01 (sample SAMEA2622658, study PRJEB7988) | marine metagenome | isolation source: saline water (ENVO:00002010), including
TGACGGGCTACCAAGAAGCTCTAACAGACCCCAGTTACGCGGGTCAAATTTTAATGTTCACTTTTCCTCAAATTGGTAATTACGGATGCAATATGGAAAACTATGAATCTAATAAGATCCAAACCAAAGCATGTATTGTAAAAGAATGGTGCCGTTTCCCACACCAAGGTGAAGAGAATTTTGATGAATGGCTAAAACGAGAAAAAATACCTGGACTTGAAGGTGTAGACACGAGAGAATTAACTATTATAACAAGAGAATCGGGAACACTAAGGGCTATATTGTGCACTGATGGCAAATTGACTCCTGAACAAGGAGTTGAGAAAGCCAAAGAAATGGAGTGGCCTTCTGACTCTAATCTTGTAGCTGAGGTTTCAACATCAAAAACATACAAGGAAGGAAAAAAAGGTCCTAATGTTACACTATTTGATTGGGGAGTAAAAAAATCAATAGTCACTAACTTGGCAAAAAAGAACAAGGTCACAGTAGTTCCTTGGAACTACAGTATTGAAGAAATTCGCAAAACTAAACCTGATTTAATTTTCATGAGCAATGGACCAGGTGACCCGGATCATCCTGAGATGAAACCTGTTGTAGAAAACATTAGTATGCTTATCAAAGAGTTTCCAACTATTGGAATTTGTCTTGGACATCAGATATTAGGCTTAGCATTGGGTGGAGAAACTTACAAACTCAAATATGGCCACCGTGGAGGAAACCAACCTGTCAAACATTTAAGAACTGAAAACGTGTATATTACATCCCAAAATCACGGATTTGCCCTACACAATTTACCAAAGGGAGTTCGTGAGACTTTTGTTAATCTAAACGATGGAACTTGTGAAGGAATAAGTGGGAAGAATTGTTGGTCAGTCCAATTTCACCCTGAAGCAGCACCAGGACCTATGGATGCAAATGTTTTATTTGATAAAGTGGGAGAAATGATCAATGAATAAAATGAAAATTCTTGTCCCAGGTGCAGGACCTATAATTATTGGTCAAGCTGCCGAGTTTGATTATTCTGGCTCCCAGTGTTGCTCATCATTAAGAGAAGCCGGACACGAAGTAGTATTAGTTAATTCAAATCCTGCTACAATTCAAACTGACCCAGACACCGCAGATATCGTGTATATTGAACCTTTGACTGTTGATTCAGTTGAGAAAATAATAGAAAAAGAGAGGCCTGACGCAATAATTCCTGGAATGGGAGGTCAAACTGGACTAAATCTGACTGTCGGGCTTTACGAAAAAGGAGTTTTGGATAAATATGGCGTGAAGATTCTTGGAACTTCATTAAAATCGATTGAAATGGCAGAGGATAGAGATCTATTCAGAAAGAGAATGGAAGAAATTGGAGAACCTGTTGCCAAAAGCGGGATTGCTCACACAATAGACGAATCTCTTAAATTAGCTGAAAAATTAAATTACCCGGTAGTCGTTAGACCTGCTTTTACCCTCGGAGGAACTGGAGGAGGTATTGCATACAACAAAGATGAATTAGAACTTATTTCAGGCAGAGGATTGGCTCTTTCACCGGTTAAACAATTATTAGTTGAGGAATCAATACTAGGATGGTTAGAATTTGAATTTGAGGTACTGAGAGATAGAGACGATAATGCAATAATTGTGTGCTCAATGGAAAACCTTGATCCAATGGGAGTACATACTGGAGAGTCTGTTGTTGTTGCACCCTCTCTTACTTTACCTGAAAATGCATATCAGAAACTACGTACATCTGCGCTTAAAGTTGTAAAAAGTTTAGGAATTGTTGGCGGATGTAATGTTCAGTTTGCTTATAATTCTAAATCTCAGGATTACATTTTAATTGAGGTGAATCCCAGAGTTTCTAGATCTTCAGCATTAGCTTCTAAGGCAACTGGAGTACCAATTGCAAGAATTGCTGCTATGCTTTGTTTAGGACACAGAATACATGAATTGCCAAACAGAGTAACAGGGAATACTAGTGCTGCATTCGAGCCATCTATTGATTATGTAATAACAAAGATACCTCGTTGGCCGTTTGATAAATTCAAACTAGCCGATCGCGAACTAGGCACACAGATGAAGTCCACTGGTGAAACTATGTCTATTGGGAGAACATTCGAAGAGTCTCTCATGAAGGCGTGGCGATCAATTGGGCAGGGCGAGGGATATCCTGAATGCCTTGGCTGGAGTGACTCTAAATTAAAGAAAAATTTGAAAGTCCCTAATGACCAAAGATTACATGTTATTTGGACATACCTAAAAAATCACGGAGCTTCACAAAGAAGTATAGATGACGTATGCAATATTACAGACTTTCATGCCTTTTTCATTGAGAGGATAGCTAAACTTGTTAAATTAGAAATTGAAGCTGAATCTAGCAAAGAAAAAATTTCAGACAAGCTTTTAACTGAATTAAAGAAAAATGGATTTGGAGATAAGCATATTTCCCATCTCACTCAAATTAAGCAAAAGAAGATTAGAGACCAAAGAAAGAAACTCGGAATAATTTCAAGCTTTTTAATGGTAGATACTTGCGCAGGTGAATTTGAAGCGAAAACTCCTTACTTTTATTCAACATATGCTGATAAAAAGGAACCAATTAAAACTGGTAAAAGCATTGTGATTTTAGGTTCTGGTCCTATCAGAATTGGACAAGGTATTGAATTTGACTATTCAACTGTCCATGGAGTTCAGGCAGCTAGGGATGCAGGATACGAGGCAGTAGTTGTAAACAATAACCCTGAGACTGTTTCAACTGACTTTGACGCATCTGATAGATTGTACTTTGAACCGTTGGATCGTGAGTCAATTTTCGAAATATTAGATCTGGAGAAGCCCTATGGAATTGTTCTACAACTGGGTGGTCAAACTGCAGTAAATCTTGCAGCTTATATTGAAGAATACATAAAGCAAGAAAATCTGCCTACAAAGATATTGGGAACTACAGTTGATAACATGGATATGGCCGAAGATAGAGAAAAATGCGGCCAAGTAATGGAAAAAAATGGCATCCACATGCCAGAATGGGCTGCTGCAAAAAGTGCCGAGGAAGTAATGGAATTTGCAGAAAAAATAGGATACCCAGTCCTAGTGAGACCTTCGTTTGTACTCGGTGGAAGAGGAATGGAGATTGTACACAATAAATCTCAATTGAATAAGTATCTGAAGTTAGAGTCACACGCAACACCAGAAAAACCAGTATTGGTAGACAAGTTTCTGGAAGGTGCTGTTGAACTTGATGTTGATCTTATATCAGATGGCAAAAATACAGTTGTAGGAGCCATAATGGAGCAAATCGAAATGGCCGGCGTTCACTCTGGAGACAGTGCTTGTGTAATGCCACCTCAATCACTAAACACAGAAACTGAAAAGGAAATTATCAGAATTTCCAAGAAGGTAGCCAGAGCATTGAAAGTAGTTGGAGCTGCAAACCTACAACTTGCGATAAAAGAAGGAGACATATTCTTGTTAGAGGCAAATCCTAGAGCTAGCAGAACTTTACCATTTGTTAGTAAGTCTACTGGCTATCCACTGGCTAGAATAGCTGTAAATTTAATGCTAGGAGAGAAAATTAAGAATTTACCTGACATTTTACCAATTGAGGGAGCTTCAGTAAAAGTACCTACATTTTCATGGTTGAAAATAACTGGTCTGGACACAGTACTTGGTCCTGAAATGAAGTCAACAGGTGAAGCCATGGGGCATGGACCTAATTTTGGTACTGCTTATCTAAAAGCAATGAAAGGAGGAAACAAAAAAATACCAACATCTGGAACTGTTTTTGTTTCAATTTCAAATAAACAGAAAGATGACTTTACAGGGCTTGCAAAAAGGTTAAGCAAATTAGGGTTCGAATTGATAGCCACAAAGGGAACGGCATCGCATTTAAGGGCATCAAAAATGGATCCGAAAGTAATATGGAGAATTTCGGATAAAAAAAGCCCTGATATTCTTTCAATAATGAGAGAAGGAAATGTAAATTTAATTGTTAACATTCCAACTGGAAAGCGAGCTGCAACTGACGGCGCTCAAATGCGAAGATTAGCCGTTGAACTTGGTATTCCATTTATAACGACTATAACTGGAGCTGAAGCAGCTATACAGTCCCTTGAAGAAGGAGAGAATGATTATTTAATGCCTATTACGAAAAAATAGTTTGGCACTATAGTACTTCTTTTATATAGTAGTACATCAGAATTGTGATACCGGTAGCATTATGTCAGAAACGAGAGAAATTGTAAGCGTAATAACTTGTGACTTAGAAGGAAGAATCGAAACTTTCAATCCTAACGCTGAAAAACTATTCGGCTATTCAGCTGATGAGGTAATAGGCAAGAAAAGAGTATCTCTATTTTCGCCAGGTATGGTAGTTTTGGGCCATGTTGCAAATTGGCTAGATAAGGCCAAAGCTAATAAAGATGGATATTCAACAGAGACAACTTTTGTCAGAAAAAATGGTGAACAGTTTGCAGCTTCTTTTAAAATTACAGCCACAATAATTAAGGGAAAACATGTTGGCTACTGTGGTAGAACACGAGAACTGAAAGGCGTATCTCCCGAAGAAACCATGCCAAATACTTCTATTTTGACAAAGTTTATCTCAATTGTTGCGATAACTAGGCTACCGTTCCTTTCAGCTACTTGGATTCCTATAATAGCAGCAGTAATTTGGGGTTTAAACGCAGACTTATTCGAAATGAACTGGGCGACATTTGCTTTAGTTTTCTTAGGGGGATCATTCTTGCACCTTGCTGCTAATACTTACAATGATTATTTTGATTGGACAAGTGGAACTGATCAACTAAATAATGATTATTTCCTGCAACTTTCAGGAGGAAGTCGAGCAATTGAGCTTGGCCTAATAACTGAAAAGAAACTATTCCAGTTAGCTACTATTTTCTTAGCTTTAGCAGGTATACTTGGTCTTGGTATAATGGCGTCACTCGGTGACGATTATATTGGACTCCTATATTATGGCCTAGCTGGAGCATTTTCGGCTTATTTCTATACTGGGACACCGCTAAGGCTCGTTGCCAGAAAAGGGTTGGGGGAACTTCTCATAGGCCTGAACTATGGACCTCTGATGACAATGGGGACTGTGTATGCAATGACCGGAACTCACTCTTGGGATGCATTTATGTTTGGGATACCTTTGGGACTGCTAACTACAGCAATATTATGGATTAATCAATTTCCAGACCGAGCGTCTGACAAACTTGCCGGTAAAAATCATCTTGTTGTTGTGCTTGGACTAGAAAGAGCAAGCTGGGGATACTTAATTTTGATGATTTCAGCATTCACATCGCTGTACATCTTACATTTCTATGGAATAGTCACCGATGGAGCATTGCTAGGGCTGTTAGCTGCTCCATTTGCATTATACCTTTCATACTATGTTATGAACAATTACGACCGCAGAGAATTAGCATTATCAAATTGGGGAACAATTGGTATACATTCTTTTTGCGGAATCCTTATGATATTAGGAATACAATATTGGTGAGTTAATGGGTCTTAAAACAAAACAAATGTTTGATGAAGAGCTCAATAGCTATTACGAAGTTGTCAAGGCTGAGTTTGAAGACTTTCTTAAAATAGAGATATCTAAAGAGTCCAAAGAAATGGCTCCTTTAATCGAAAAGGGAGTGCTCGGAGGAAAAATGCTCAGACCTGTACTATGTAGACTAGTATCGGACGCTCTCGACGGAGATGCTCACCTAGCTTTTGAGTGCGGAATGGCTCTAGAGTTAGTACACGGTGGTGCATTAATTCACGACGACTGGATTGACGGAGATTCTTTCAGAAGAGCAGCTCCTGCATTATGGGAAGAGCTCGGCCCTAGATCTGCAATATTAATCGCAGACTTGATGATAGCAACAGGCTCCTTACACGGTGCCATTTCCATCGCGACAGGTAAATCTCTTGGTAAATGCATAAGAAACCTATCTGAGGGTGCAATAGCCGATTTTACAGACAAACATAACTATAGTGAATCAGTCTATCTTCATAGAATCAAGAAGAAGACCGGGGCTTTGTACGGAACTGCTGCCGAGCTGGGTGCATTAGTTTCTTCAGAAACCCACCTAGGTATTCCGCTATACAAATATGGTGAAACCGTTGGTATCATTTACCAGATTACAGATGACTACCTTGATTTATACAATTCAATTGCTACAAAAACTCCAGTTGGCGATTTGGCAATTGGAATACCTACCCTTCCTGTTACAAGATTAGCTAAACATCACAAATACCAAGATGCAGTTAATGAATTCTTAGATAACGGAGACTCAAGTAAAATTATTCAATTAGTCGATTTAGCTGATGCTCAAAAAGTTTATGAAGAGCTAGTGACGCCATGGATGCAAGTAGCTAGAAAATCCATTTCAGAAGTTCCTGATTCTAATTACAAGACATTACTAGAAGAAGTACCACTTTCTTTTTCGAACCAGCTGATAAGTAAAGATAAGATTTAAAATTTACGTAAATGCCTTCTTGGAGGTTTAGTTATTTTAATATCATTCTTTAATATAGTGTCTACGTCAAGTTTTTTTGACAATCCTGAATAGACTAAATACGAATTAATTTTGGAAAACTCAAAACCTTCTTGACTACAGGAATTTTTCATACGTGACCTGAAAGAATTTTTCTTACTTATGTTAATACCCTTTGGAGTTTTGCCATCCCAAAGATTATTAAAAATTTTATACTGCTCACTCGTCGTATCAATCATCCAAATAGCTCACTCGAAGCATCTTCACACAATGAATAAAGATCTTGATAAAACAATGGAAGGATAATTACAAGAAACAAAATTACTACAAAGGACGTATACCTTATAGATGTGGAAAACTCAGCTTGACTAACACCTTCAGGTTCATACAAATACATAAAACGAATCACTTTCAGATAATAATATAGTGAAAGTGCAGAATTTAATACACCAGCTACTACCAAGGCTATAATCCATGTTTCACCACCTACGCCTGCCTGCAAGACTCCGTAAAATAACAGAAATTTGCTGATAAAACCTGCAAGGGGTGGTAAACCGACAAGAGACAAAAGACAGATAGTCATTGCCAATGCAAGCAGCTGTGACCTTTTAGCAAGACCTTTGAAGGAACTAATACTATATCCTAAACCTGCAGCGCCAACGCCAGCGACTACAATAAACGCACCGCCTTTCATGAATGCATGTACTAACGTATGTGCTATAGCACCTGACACAGCATCTTGAGTTAAAGCTGGAAATGCAATTAAAATGTAACCAGCTTGTGCAATTGACGAATATGCTAGCATTCTACCAATGTCCTTCTGTGATAACGCAGCTAAGTTACCTATTGTCATTGAAATTAGAGCTATTATGCCAAAGACTAATTTCCATTCTTCTGCGAAAGGCTCTAAAGTAAAAATAAATACTTTAAGAAGAGCTACAAAGCCCATTGCTTTACTGGCTGCAGCAAGTAAGGCCGTAACTGGAGCCGGAGCTCCTTCGTAGACATCAGGAGCCCAAGCATGGAATGGAACAACTGCAATTTTGAAGCCTAAACCTCCAGTAATAAATAAACTCGATATGAATATCAATTCGTTAAAATTACCATCTATAACACCATTCTCCAGACCAGTAAGAAAAGCATTAACGCCCTCAAAGGTTACTGAACCTGTCAAAGCATACAAAAGAGAAATTCCATATAGCGTCAGAGCCGAAGAGAAAGCTCCAATTAACAAATATTTTGCTCCGGCCTCTGTAGATTTATCGTCTTTCTTTCTAAACGCAACTAAACCATAACTACTGAAAGCAGAAAGCTCAATGCCTACAAAAATAGTAAGGAAATCACTAGCAGAAGCTGTAATAAGCATTCCAAGAGCACTAGACAGAAGAAGGACATAATACTCTGCTTGGTGAGGTTCATCATCCTTAAAATATGAAGAACTAACTACGGAGACAGCTAAAGCGGTTAACAAGAATATTGCTTTGAAGAGCTGTGAAAAGTCATTGATGACAAAATGATCGTAAATTACGTATGATGATGAAGATTTATCGAACGAAACTTCATCAGGATAATACCAAAACAATATTACTAATAAAAGACTCACAAATAGCGAAATATTAGAGCAAATGGAGTAGGACTTTGCATTTTCTGTAGCAATGTAAATTGCAGGAACTGCAAGTATACTGGCAATTATAACCAATTCAGGTAAAAATAATGCCATGGGACCCATTACAAGACCCCCATGAAGTCTAATATATCATAAGAGGCGACAGAAATTGGATCCATTAAATAATGTGGGAAAATTCCAAAAAAAGTTGCAATTCCAATAAGAACAAACATTGGATACATTTCATACCATGGTGCCTCGTGAACTTTATCGATGTCAACTTCCTCATTCTGAGCTCCGAAAATTGCTCTCTGAAGCGCCCAAAGATGATAGCCTGCAGTTATTACCATCCCAAAAATTGGCAGAAGTAGCAGATATCCGTGAGATTCAAAGAAGGCAATAAATACCGACAGTTCGGAAACAAAGACTGCCATTCCTGGCACTCCCAAACTGCCCATAAAAATTACAACGAACAAACCTGTAGTTGTAGGCTGACTTTGAGCTATTCCACCCAATTTAGGTATTTCACGTGTTCCAAGCTGATGCAATAATACCCCTGCAACCATGAACATTGCAGGACTGAGAATACCATGGGCAAACATCATGAATACAGCTCCAGCAAAACCAAGTTCCGTCATAGTTGCAACACCTAAAAGTGCAACACCCATATGTGAAACGCTTGAGTATGCAACTAACTTCTTAAGATCTGTTTGACCCAAACTGAGAACTGCTCCGTATAAAATTGAAACTATAGCAAGTACAACCATTAAAGGCACGAAAAATTCAGCCCCAATAGGTAATGGTGGCAGAGCAGCCCTCATTAGTCCATACAAGCCCATCTTTAGCATAACTCCAGCAAGAAGTATTGATCCAGCTGTTGGCGCTTGGACATGAGCATCGGGAAGCCAAGTGTGCCAAGGCACAGAAGGTACTTTTACTGCAAACCCAATAAACAAGGCCGCAAAGACCCAAATCTGAAATTCTCTAGAAAATCCTGAACTGTTATTTGCAATGTCAATCATAGAAAATGAATTTACCCCGGATTCAAAATAAAGTGCCATAAAACCAACCAACATTATTACGGAAGCTGTAAATGTATAAATGAAAAATTTGATAGAAGCATATCTTCGGTTTTCTCCGCCCCAGATAGCTATAAGGAAAAACATAGGTATCAAAACTACTTCCCAAAATATATAGAATACAAAATAGTCTAATGTAATAAACACACCGTAAAGGGCAGTTTGCATTACTAGTAATAGGGCGAAAAACAACGCTGGTTTTTCTTTTTCATGCCAAGAAAAAATAACTGTCAGAGGACTAATAATTCCAGTAAGTAAAACAAGAGGACTACTTAGGCCATCCACACCCAAAAGTAATGAAACTCCTAAATTGGGAGCCCACTCGTACTCCTCCATCAGCCTGAAACCGTTGCCGCTACCAGCTTTAACGAAAACAATAGCTGAGATTGCAAAAGTGAAAAGAGTTGTAACCAGAGCAATATACTTATGAGCTTCGGGACTATTTCTAAAGGCGAAACACCAAAGAGCTCCAATCAATGGGAATACTAAAAGATACGATAGCCAAGGAAAGTTTCCAAACTCCATGGTCATGTCTGGTCGGCTTTCGATAACAATCTGTCCACGCATTTGCAAACCAGCATGAGGTTCACAAATGTAATACAAGACACCTTCTTCTTGAGTGTATGTAGAATTCAGAACCCACTCAACACCGTCTACGGCTTCACCAGAATAGAAGAAAATAATATCCCCTCCAGAAACATAGACATTCGAACTCGAAGACTCAACCTGAGCTACATTATGAGGTTGGCCTGGGGTCCATACAAAAGTTACATTGTCACCGGGAGCAATAACAAGATTGGCATCACTAAAAATATAGGGATTATCCTCGGTTCCAACATAGACGGTGTGTTCTTCTGCAGATACAATGCCAGATGACAATACCAAAAGTGTGAAGGTTAATAGAAATCTTAAATTATTCAAATTGACCACCCCATAATAGGCATTACAATTCTTGTTAACAAAACAAGAGCACCTAGTCCGCCAATTGTTAAAGAAGCATAATGTCCTGTAAATCCAGTGGTGATATTTCTTGCGTTATTACTAAAATGCATTGAAAGTGAAGCCACTTTGTTAACAATACCATCAATAACATTTCGATCGAACCAGTCAGAGATTTGTGCTATAGTATCCCAAGTGCGCATACCGAACCAATTAAACAAATCTGACATGTAAAGTCTGTTAATGAGAAAAGTATGCGTAATTCGTAGAATCCATGTTTCCTCAACAAATTTGGTTGAAAATGCCGAAGATCCATCAGGACCTCTTTTATAAAACAAAATTCCTAAGATTATACCCGTTGAACCAACTGCAACAGATAAATATGTTAAATTTGAGGATAAAATATGATCAATAATATCCCAATGAACCAAACCATGTGCTTCATGTGGTTCACCATAAAATACATGTGTAGCAAAGCCTCCTCCGAGAACAAGAGAAAGTCCGGAAAACACAGCTAGTGATGCTAAAACCATCAGTGGTATAGTCATAACTGGAGAAGCTTCATGGGCATGTGACTTAATTTCTTCAGTCTTAATAACCCAATTGCCAGTCTTGGAGTGATCATCAGAAGATGTTACAGTTGACACTGTTCTAGTAGAGGGTCCACTAAAAGTCATCATCCACATACGTGTCATATAAAACGCAGTCATACCGGCAGTCAATATAGCAATAAACCAAAGAACACCGAAAATTCCTTCGTAAGCTGCATTCTTATGAACGGCTTCAAGAACTTCATCTTTAGACCAAAAGCCGGAAAAAAATGGAACTCCTGCTATCGAAAGGACACTAAGGCCCATGGTTGCAGAAGTAATGGGCATATGCTTGCGCAAACCGCCCATCTCTCTCATGTCCTGTGTATGAACTGCATGAATTACAGCACCGGATCCTAAGAACAAAAGAGCTTTGAAAAATGCATGATTCATTAAATGTAATAATCCTGCCATATATCCCTGCGAGTAACCTGGGTCTTCACCAACCTCAACAGAGTGCCAATAGGCCCATGCGCCAGCACCTAGTGCTAGAAACATGTAACCTAGTTGAGAAATGGTAGAATATGCAAGAACTCTTTTGATATCGTTCATTACCATGGCCATGCTGGCTGCAACTATTGCTGTAACTGCTCCAGTAGCAGCAATGTAAATGGCTGTACTTGGACTGTGGACAATAAGAGGGAAAGACCTAGCCACTAGAAATACGCCAGCCTTTACCATTGTTGAGGAGTGTATGAGGGCTGAAACTGTTGTTGGACCTTCCATTGCATCGGGAAGCCAAACATGTAGGGGAAACTGAGCAGATTTACCAACAGAGCCAGCGAAAAGACAGAGAGTAGCCCACTTAACTTCCTCCAAATTATTAACCAAGATTTGTGGATCTGCAAAAAGTTCAGAATATCTTAGGGTTCCAAACGTATTGTACATTATAACCAACCCAAGGAGCAAGAATACATCGCCAACACGAGTAACTAAAAATGCCTTTTTGGCAGCTGATGCTGCGGATGGTTTTTCATACCAAAAACCGATTAACAAATACGAACAAACTCCCATCAATTCCCAAAAGATAAACATTAGCAAGAAAGAATTTGCTACAACCAAGCCATACATTGCAGCAATAAACAGAGATTTTTCGGCGAAATATCGCACTCGCCTATCTCCTTGGTCATCCATGTAGCTTATGGCAAACAAAACAACCAAATAAGATACAACGCCAACAACTAAAAGAAGAAGAGCTGCGAGTGAATCTACATAGGTTCCAAATTCAAAAGAATATGTGCTACCGCTGAACCAGACTCTCGATAACTCAACATATGAACCATTAGCAGTTCCTACTACAAATAGGTCATATGCAACTGCGAGAGAGAATACGGAGGAAAAGCTAACTCCGCACAAAGCAATTGAGCCACCTCTTTCGGCATCTTGAAAACCGAATAGTAATATAAAAACAAATGAAATTAGAGGAAATACAGGAATCATCCACGAATAATGGATTGGAGATTGAGATGAGGTAAAAAGTAAATATGCTAAAAATGAAATTGCCAGGACGAAGAAAAGGGCAACTTTATTTCGCAAAACAATTGGAAACCCTTTAGACTCTCCCAAAATTACCACCTTAACCTATTCAACAAGTCTAATTCGATTGTGTCCCTTTGCTTGAATAGACTCAATAATATAGCTAATCCAATAGCAACCTCGGCTGCAGCAATTGTAGTAATAAACAAAGCTACAATCTGTCCAGTTAAATCATGATAATAAGTTGAAAAAGCAACAAAATTAACGTTTGCAGCAGTAAGCATAATTTCAACCGACATCAAAACAACAATAGAGTTTTTATTTCTTATAACTCCATAGGCACCTATCAACAAAAGAATTGACGAAAATAAAATGAAGTGAATAGGATCAATCATCTTTTTCCTCCTTAGCTAAGAAAACACCGGCTTGTAGAGCTATGACCATCATTACCCCAAGAAGTAAAAATGGAACTTCCCAGTCGTTAAATAGCATAAAAGCTAAAAATTTAGTAGTACCAATCCTAAGATCATTCTGAGAAGAAGACTCCGAAGAGAAGCCCATATCATCTACAGCAAAAACAGACCAAGTATACTCATTTCCTTCAATAAAATTAACGTACTCGTATGATGTTATGGACAAATTTGCAGCTTCGTGAATTATGGGTACGTCTCCGTTTTCTTCATCATATTCACGAATTTGAATCGTATAGGTAACACCAACCTTATTCCATTCAAGTGTTATCTTAGAAGAAGAGTCTAACTGATGTTCAGAAGATTTAATTAATTCAGAAACATTTGAACCAACAATGCCTGTGTAATATACAAAAGATGTGTAGTTGCCTATTTTCAACCTCGAACTAGTCGTAGAATTAAACCCAGTTAAATTAGCCTCATGAACAATTTCATCATCCATGTTAATAATTACAGCACGATAGGTAACAGAGACTGAATTCCAGTCAAAAACTAAAGAATCGTCATAGTGATGATATTTATCTTCGGGAAAATTAACTGATGGAGCACATCCTGTAGGGCAAGTTGTAGATGCAGGTTCACTGATTTTCAAATTAGACCAAGGAACCATTGCTATCGAAACTACAACATATATTGCAAAGATTATAACAAAGGCATCTCTAACCCATATTGTAGATCTACTAGGCACTTTCTCCTCCTTTAAGAGTTCTCTTTGTAAGCATTATTCCAAAAATTATAACTACAGAAATAGCCCCAACATAAACTAAAACTTGAATTACAGCTAAAAATTCTGCATCTGCTAATATAAAAAGACAAGCTGTCAAAAGAAAAACTGAAGAAAGCCAAACTACCGCATGAACAATATCATTCCCGTTAACAACTGCCCATGCTGATGCCAATATTAAAGAAGCTATAGCCCAAAATAAAACAACTATCATTTCCATAACTAAGCCTCCGACTCTGGGGCTTTGATTGTTAGTCCACTTGAACTAGAATTAGAAATAGGTTCCATGTGCAGACATGAGGCTGGACAAACCTTAACACAGGTTGAACAACCAATACAAATGGTATAGTCAAAATAGGGATTCTGAATATTTCTAGTTTTACCATTTTTCAACTCCTTTGTGATTGCCCCTTCGTCCATAATTATACAGTTTGTAGGACAGTTATCTACGCACTTGCTGCAACCTATGCAAGTATCGAAGTTCAAAACTGGAGATTCCATCATATAATTTGTCAGAGGTAAACTTGGTGTTTCGTCTAAATCAACTTTCATAGACCTAGCAGGATAAATCAAAGATTCACGAGTGGTATCTGCAAGCTCATAGAAATCAGTCATGGTCATCGCACCGGTCGGACAATAATCTTCACAAAAGCCACAGAACATGCAATGCCCGAAATTAATGGCAGGTCTTTCGGCCTTGCTTTTCTTTTTTGCTACATGAGAACCGTACCAAGATTTATCTTTCTCTTCATCCGATAAGTCAACAGGTTTCATTTTTAAGCATTTATTGGGGCAAACTTCTCCGCATATGCCGCAACCTATGCACAAATCCCAGATAACAGCATTCATTCCACGATACGTAGGTGGTGGATCTCTTTTTTCAAGAGGGTACATGACTGTAGTAGGCTTACCAAAAGTAGACTTGAAAAATTGTTTTAATGTAACTTTCATCGGGTTAACGAATATGTCCATTAAGCCGAGATTCTTCCTGTCAGTTGCCATCAGAATACCTCCGGCAAACTAACTATGTCGTTGAAGTAAGGGTAAATTTCAACCATGAAGATTACTATCAATATGTTAATTAGTGAAAGAGGAAGAAGTTTTTTCCAACCGAGCTCTAGGATTTGGTCAGTACGAATTCGAGGTACAGTCCAGCGAATAAATATCCAAAATATAATTATTAGATAAACTTTAATCAAAAACCAAACTTCAGGAGGAACTGGCCACGGTCCTGCCCAGCCTCCAAGAAATAAAATTGTACAGACTGCAGCACCTGCAAACCCACGGATGTATTCAGCCATAAGGAAGAACATATATCTTATTCCACTATATTCTGTGGTCCAGCCCTCGACCAATTCAGCTTCAGCCTCAGGTAAATCAAAAGGTACTCTTTCGACTTCAGCTAGAATACAAATCATGAAAACAATAAAGCCAATGAATTGGGGTATAAAGTTCCACATGGGCAAACCGAACAGCCATGTAGCTTCTCTTTGTTGTTCAACAATGTCAACTGGGTTGTAAGAACCCGCTAGAAGAAAAACTCCGGCCATGCTTAACAATAGTGGAATCTCATAAGACATTAATTGGGCCGCAGATCGCATCCCACCAATCATTGAATACTTGTTGTTGGATGCCCATCCAGAAGTTAGAACTCCTATTGGTGCAATAGAAAAAGCAGCCATAATCACCATTAGCCCAGCGGGAGCAGCTGAGGCTGCAAACCTATCTGATAGAGGAAACAATACTATTAGAAAAACAGAAGACGATATGAAAATAACTGGCCCCATTGAAAACAAAAACTTATCAGCTTTGTTTGGAATAATTAATTCTTTGCATATCGCTTTGATACCATCAGCCATATTCTGAATTATTCCTATTCCGCTATAGTTCCCTTTAAATCTCCAAGTGGGAGCTCCACCCGCCAGATCTTCGCCTAATTCCCTAAAGGAACGCAATGAAAGCATAGGCCCTCTTCGATCTTGTATTCGTGCTGCAATTTTTCTTTCCAGGTGTATTACAAGAATCAGGTTGGTCATGCCAATAGCGAAAGCGATATTCACGGCATAAACCCAAGCTAAAGTTTCTATACCTCCTCCACTGGAAAACCAATCCGCCAAATCACCGGCAGGATAACTAAATGGTGGAAAGAGATTTCTTTGGAAATTGAGAACAGGTATTATGAAGAAGTTGGCAGTTGCCTCTGCCATGGCTTTACAAACATTGAATAATGTCATTTGTCAGTTTCTCCTATACAAATGTCAATACTTCCCATAATTGCTGGGATATCAGCTACTTTGTACCCTTTAAGATAGTATGGACATGCAGAAATTGTAGTAAACATCGGACTTTTAATTTTCCATCGGTATGGCCTATCAGAACCGTCACCTACAAGATACATCAAAGCTTCCCCTCTAGAATCTTCAGTTCTTCTAAAAGCCTCACCTGTAGCGCGGATAGGAACCCGGGAAGACATTGTAGGTCCTTTTGGCATCTTTTTGAAACATTCTCTTATTATCTTTATTGATTCAAACATTTCATCGATGCGGACCATGTACCTACTAAAGCAATCACTGTAGCCTGGACCAGCTTCTCTTGTACAAACTTCCCAATCTATTTCATCATAAATCGAATAAGAATCATCTCTGCGCAAGTCGTGATTAATACCGCAACCCCTTAAATTTGGACCAGTTATACCAAGATTCATAGCTTGGGCACCGGTAAATTTACCAACATCCTCGGTACGCATTCGAAAAATTTTAGAATTTTCAAAAAGGTCTGCATATTCATAAAGTCTTTGCTCAAACAGTTTTAAAATCCTTTCCGTTTTCTGCTCGAAACCGTCGGGTAAATCCCTCTTTACCCCACCTATCCTCATGTAGTTGTAGAGTAAGCGGCTACCACTAGGAAGCTCTAGCAAATTCAAAAATAGTTCTCTATCTCTCCAAAAATAAAGTGCACCAGTAATGTGCCCTAAATCAGGCATGTAAGCACCTGCCCACATAAGATGTGAAGCAATTCGTTGTAACTCAACCATAATTGTTCGAATATACTCTGCCCTGACAGGAACTTCAACTTCCATCAATTCCTCAACTGCAGTTACATAACAGTGAGTCCAAGTTGTTGAACTTGCATAGCAAAGTCTGTCTGTTAAGGTCGTGTTCATGAAGTACTTTCTTCTTTCACCCATTTTCTCTACAGAACGATGTAGATAACCAAGCTCAGGGTCGGCATCAACTATTGTTTCCCCATCAACTTTAACCTTTAACGTCCAAAGACCATGCGTCATGGGATGCTGCGGACCCATACTTATCCACATTTCCGCCATTACCACTCCTCCTCATGTATTTCATAAACATAATCTTTTCTGAGAGGATGGCCTGCGAAACCTTCAGGTAAAAGTACTCGACGGAGATCTGGATGTCCAATAAAGTAAATGCCCATTAAATCAAAAGCCTCACGCTCATGCCAATTGGCTCCAAACCATAAATCAGAGACTGAGTCTATTGATGGCGAATCTCTCTTTAGGTGAATGTGCACTTCAATCATTGCTGACATCCTAGTATCATCAACAGATAACTCGCCACTAAGGCATGAAAGGTGATATACTAACTCAAAATCTGGCTGATTATCGACAGCACTAATCAAAGAGCAATGCTCAAAAAAATATTTTTCTTTAAGTTTAGTAAAAAAAGCCTTTGAAACTGATTTGTCTAAATCTACTTTGATTACATTTTGACGAATTAAAGACTGATTTGAAACTCCATCCATTTTCTGTAACTCTTTCTGCAAATCTTTGAAGTTCATAATTAATCTCGCCTTAAGAACATACCCGGTTCTTTCTCACGTATTTTCTTTTGCAATGTTAAAAAACCGTGCATTAAGGCTTCAGGCCTAACCGGACACCCCGGAATGTAAACGTCTACAGGCATGAAAGTATCCGCACCAGCTACTACTGAATACGAATCCCAATAGGGCCCGCCTGAAATGGCACATTCTCCCATTGCAATAACCCACTTAGGCTCAGGCATTTGCTCATAAAGTGTCTTTAATTTAGGCCGTAATTTTTCACAAACAGGGCCGTTAACAATGAGAACATCACATTGTCGAGGGGAAGAACGATAAACAAGACCCAATCTGTCAATGTCATGATCAGGAGCTGAGGCTTGTCCCATTTCAATAGCACAGCACATAATACCAAAGTGAAGTGGATGAGGAGAAAATCGTTGGGCGAAATTGAAAATCGGGCGAGTAACTCTGTCAACAACTTCACGCACACC
>CEUU01022844.1_pt1 | contig 17577 bp, 13 predicted proteins | sample 531321 | NCBI WGS metagenome assembly CEUU01 (sample SAMEA2622658, study PRJEB7988) | marine metagenome | isolation source: saline water (ENVO:00002010), including
ACCGAAAGTTGTTACCGGTGATAAAAATGGAAACAATACTATCTATGGAAGGCGTCCAGCGTTATTATGAAACTCCTGCAGGAGTGGTCAAAGCTCTAGACGGAATTGACCTTGATATCACGCAGGGCGAGAGAGTTATACTGCTGGGACCCTCAGGTTCAGGAAAAACAACTTTGTTGAACTGTCTGTCTGCCCTCGACAGCCCAACTTCAGGGACATACACATTTTCTGGATTAGCTGTTCCTCGCGATGCATCAGAGGCGATGACATCGTTTAGAAGAGAAAACATCGGATACGTCTTCCAATTCTTCAATCTCTTGCAGGACCTTACGGTATTAGAAAACATACAACTTATTCAGGAATTATCTGGCTTCAAAGATACCGATCGGGCGATTGAATTACTGAAACTGGTCGGTCTTGAAAATGAAATAAATAGATTTCCAGGTGAAATCAGCGGTGGACAGCAACAGCGTGTAGCCATCGCTAGAAGTATCGCGAAGCGGCCCAATCTGCTACTGGGCGATGAACTAACTGGTAACCTCGACACAGAAACCTCACAGAAAGTCATGACCGCTTTGGTTAAGGCCTGCGAACAAGAAAATATTACTGCGGTGTTTGTTACGCATGATGAAGGATTGGTCCAATATGCAACCAGAGTCATTCGTATCGATAGCGGCAAAATAGTTTCAGATGAGATGACCAAGCCTAACAATTAAATCTGGGGTGATTAGATTTCCGCATTGTTGAACAAACGACTCGCTAGAAGCCTCTGGCGGAGTAAATTACGACTGTTTGCAGTTGTGTTCATGGTGTCAGTAGGGGTTTTTGCTGGCCTCACTTTCGGCGGTTATTCCCACAATCTCAACGGAATGTATGACACGATGCACGCTGACGATGAAACTGGTGCCAACTTAGCAGACCTGTGGATTGATAATCAAAGTACTACTTGGAGTGCTGAACAGGTTGTAGAGTTTTGTCAGACTCTAAACACCAATTGGGACATCGAGGAGTTTGGCCTTGACTCATGTGAGGGCAGAAATATCATACCCGGTGCAATGTTCTATGATGATGATGGTGAGATGCGGATCATCAATTCATTATGGCATGGGATTTCACCTGATGCCAACACAGACCGAATATGGTTACCTGAAGGACATTCAGACGGACGTTTAGCAACCGCAGACAACGAGATTGTCATCGACGCCCATGTAATGGAACCACTCGGCTTAGAGATAGGCGATATGGTGAGTATCGGCGCCGGTTCAGCAGTGGTTGAGTTTACTGTAGTTGGTTATGGGTTTCACCCAGTTCATATTTTCATGGCACCAGAAGGTTCGGTTTTCCCACCAGAACCCGGTGAATATGTTGTTGGTTATCTATCTGATTCAGGAATGGCCAGATTAACTGGTAACCAACTTGGTGCTAGCAATACAATTCTGCTTGATGTTGACAACACGCCATCATTTGATTTACCAGACACTAAGGAGTACGAGGGTGGCGAAATTGATGCAGTGAAATCCTTAGTTGACGAAACATTATCGACAACTAACATCGATGCCCGACAAAGGGACCGAGGACAGAATGAACAAGTTGAGATAATGCGACAGGACTTGGAAGGTGCCAAACGTATGTCGACTCCGTTCACCGTCATGATTGCCGCAATTGCTGCTATCACCATCATACTCAGTCTTCAGAGATTGGTTCAGAGTCAAGCAAAAGAAATTGCGGTATTAAGAACGTTAGGTGTCAGACGAAAATCCCTACTGACCGGTTATCTCTATGCCCCCGTAGTCATAGGTTCAGTTGGCTGTTTGTTTGGTTGCCTAGTCGGTCCTTGGGGCATGAATGGTATGCTGGATTTTTACCAAAATATAGTCGGGGTCCCAATCATTGAGCGCGAAATACCGCTGGAACTTTATGCAGCTGTTGTTGTTCCAACCTTGTTGGTTGTTTTCCTTTCTGGCATATTCCCAGCCATAAAAGCCAGTCGCTTATCGCCGCTTGATGTCCTAAGTGGCCAAAATGAAATGCGCATTGGCTCAAGCAAATTACAGAAGTTGACAAAATGGATGCCCACAACTTTGGGTTTATCGGTGCGTTCAAGTGTCAGAAGGCCGATCAGATTAACCATGACGTTTCTTGCGGTGGGAATTTCTCTTATGCTGTTTGGCTCAATCCAAATGATGTCTGCAGGAATCGAAGATACTCTGGTTGGTGGAATTGAGGACGACCAGAGTTGGGATGCGCAGGTGTTCGTTAATAGCGATGGTGAGCAAGATGTATTGAACTGGGCACTGAATGCTGGTGCAGAAACTGAATTAGTCATTGAAGCTCCACTGGGCTCAGTCAAAGACACCGATGGCGTGGACCGTGTGTTTACTCTGGTCGGACTAGATAGTTACGATACCGGTATGCGCAGCGTAAATCTGCTGGATGGCGCGTTGCCAATTCAAGAAACGCCAATACCGCAGGTGATGATGGATGAAGGATCGCTATTATTCTTGGATTGGGAAGTAAATGATGTTCAAACGGTGATGATTAATGGCGTGACTGAAGAAATCAAAGTGGTCGGCTCGACACGGGGCGATTTTGTTAGAACTATGTACTTCCTCAGGTCCGACCTAAGCGAAATAACCGGATTAAACGCTACGTCTGTTTACCTAAACCTACCTGATGGAGTAAGTATTGATGCGGAACTGGGCGAAATATCAGTGGGCATTGTTGAGCGGCAGAGTTTGATTGACGGAATTGATAGTTTAATCGAACAGCAAACGCAAATCTTTCAGGCGATTATGTATCTTGGTCTATTGTTTACTATTGCTGTAATGCTGAATACTATGATCATGAACGTTGCTGAGCGTGATTTTGAATTAGCAACTTTGCGAGTTCTTGGTGCTTCAACAAATAGACTGGGAGTGATGCTATTGTTTGAAAGCCTGCTAATTGGGATTATCGGTGGCATTGTTGGCGTTGTGTTTGCTTATGGCGGTGCTGTAGGGCTAGCAGCCTCCTTTTCCTCTTGGCAGTTCTTTGTTCCGGTTCTGCTGGTACCGAGTGTTGCCTATCAATTGATGGGTGGCGTGATAATAATTGCTATTGCGATGACGCCTATCGGCGTGTGGCGACTGCGCCGAATGGACTTGGTTGAAAAGGTCAAAGACCTATCTCAGTGAAGCGAACTCTTGATGAGCCGCCAATTCTTGGAAGTATCATGGTTGAAATTCCTGATGTTGGACATAACGTCGAAATTGAGGTTGCCAGCCATAACGGGAATACCACCCATGTCGGCATGATTCTACATCCAGCAGCTCCCAATCATGTGACTGTGAAACTCACAAATGGTTACAATGCTAGTTACGCCCTGGACGAAATTATTTCACTAAAAGTCATTGGACAGCACGAAGAAAGTGTTGTAACAAGCGAAAATGAATTACCATTCAAAGAGGGTCTACCACGGGTAAGGATAATTCACACTGGGGGCACCATCGCATCTAAGGTCGACTACAAAACAGGTGCAGTAATAGCAAAATTTGAGCCGGAGGATTTGGTAAATCAAATTCCTGAACTAGCCAACATCGCCAATATCGACGCAGTCAAATTAGGCAACATGTTTAGCGATGACATAAGATGCCAGCATTGGAATAAAATAATCCACGCCACAAAACAGGCTTTTGACGACGATTGTGATGGAGTAGTGATAACACACGGTACCGATACCTTACACATCACCTCTGCCGCAATGTGTTTTGCATGGTCCGGCGAGGGCTTGGCACCGCCGGGCAGGATTGCGTTAGTTGGTTCCCAGAGATCATCTGACCGTGGCTCATCTGATGCTGCTGAGAACTTGATTTCAGCAGTATACTGGGCCGCATGCGGGCCCCAACCAATCGCTGTTCGGGGCGATGCTGCCGTGGTTGTAATGCATTCATCTAGTCATGATGGCACCTGTTCTGTTCAACCGGGAACTGGGGTTAGAAAATTACACTCAACACGCAGAGACGCATTTCGTAATGTAAACAGCCAACCACTGGCTTACATTAATCTTGAAAATCAAACGCCAAATATGGTAATAGATAGTGCGTATCAAGCAGAACTTGACAATAGAACCGCAGCCATAAGTAAAACGCCCAGAACTTACGTTGAAGATGTAAGAATTGCTCAATTTGTCGCCGGTCCATATCTCCATGAGGAGGAAATAGAGGCGGTAATTGGCAACGGCCCCCAAGCGATTGTAATCCACGGCACTGGACTTGGTCACGTGCCAATTGATGACCCAGAAAAGGATGCTCCGGAGAATACCAAAGTATGGCGTGCCCTAACACGCTGCGTAAATAGAAACATACCAGTGGTAATTACCTCGCAATGCATCAATGGCCCGGTCGACATGAATGTCTATTCTAAAGGTAGAAAACAACAAGAAATGGGATTGTTAGGTCACGGCAGTGTTACAACACCCGACTCTACCTTGGTGAAAATACATTATGCGCTATCAAACAACAAAGATGTCGCCAAGGCTCTTAGTGAAAATCTATGTGGTGAAAATATCAACAGTTTGCGGGAGTGACCATTATGGGCAATAATACCAATCAAAAGCTCGATGAACTTCGTCAAAAACGTGAAGAAGCGCGACTGGGAGGTGGGCTCAAGAAGCAAGAAGCCATCAGAAAAACCGGTCGTGGAACTGCAAGAGATCGGATAAGTATGCTCTTGGATGAAGATTCGTTCATTGAAATTGATTCGTTTGTCACACATCGAACCGTTGATCATAACATGTTTCTTCATGAAACTCTTGGTGATGGAGTAGTGGCCGGACACGGCTCAGTCAATGGTCGGAGGGTGTATTGCTTCGCCCAAGATTTTAGTGTTCACGGCGGTAGTATGGGAGAAACTCACGCAAAGAAGATTGCTAAAGTTGTCGAAATGGCAGAACGTGCTAAAGTTCCAATCATTGGCATGTGGGACGGCGGAGGACAAAGAGCACACGACGGCGTTTCAGGCCTCGCTGGAACTGGTGAATTACTTGACCGATTGGTTCAGTGTAGCGGCAGAATACCGGTTATCAGCCTAGTGTTAGGTCCAGTAGTTGGTGTTTCTTCACTTGCCGCCAGCCTAGCAGACTTTACAATATTAGGTGAGGACCACGGACAGTTATTCCTCTCGTCACCATTGGAGACTCCAGAGGTGATTGAAGGCGAAATTGATGCTGCCGGCTTGGGCGGCGCTGGTCTTCACGCTTCTAGGTCGGGCATAGCCTGCTTAATCGCCGATGACGACGAAGATGCTTGTGAAATGGCTGCTGAAATTCTCGGATTTTTACCAGACCATAATGGTGCAGTGGCACCTTTTGTTGAAACTGCTGACCCAAGTGACCGACTCAACCCAGATCTAGAATCACTAGTTCCAGATAATCCGAATCGACCATATGACATGGTAAAAGTCGTGGAAGAAATTGTTGATGACGGACATTTCATGGAACTTTTTGAAGCCTATGCTGATAACATAATAATTGGCTTCGCTCGGTTGGGCGGGCGAACTGTCGGAGTTATCGGTAACCAACCGAAAGTCTTAGCGGGATGTTTAGATATTGATGCATCGATAAAAGCAGCCCGCTTTATTCGAACCTGTGATGCATTCAATGTACCGCTGCTGACCCTTGAGGATGTTCCCGGTTTTCTACCAGGAGTCGTGCAAGAATGGGGTGGCATCATCAGACATGGCGCAAAATTACTGTTTGCTTATGCCGAAGCAACTGTGCCAAAACTAACCCTTGTGACCAGAAAAGCCTACGGAGGAGCGTATTTAGCAATGTCATGTAAACACCTACGCAGTGATTACAACATCGCATGGCCGACGGCTGAGTTAGCCGTTATGGGTGCTGAGGGTGCAGTGAATATAATCCACCGTCGAATGATAAATTCTGCCGATGAGGAAAACAAAGAAGCGGTTCGCACACAATTAGTTGATGAATATAAGGCCAAATTTGGCGACCCCTACGTCGCAGCTAGGAACGGTTGGCTTGATGATGTCATTGAACCCAGCGAATCTAGAATCCGTTTAATCAGGGCGCTCAATATTCTACGCTCTAAGAGAGAATGGAGTCCACCTAAAAAACACGGTAATATTCCTTTATGATTACTTACCATTATTGATACGCGACAACAAGCCAGATGGAGAAAGGTCGACTCCCAACTCTTCCTCTACAACATCAACCGTATTCATCGGCAACTGTTCATCTGTATTAACAGGCTCGCTGCGCATCGCCCTGAGAACTATTAGTAACAAAAGAATCATAATAATAAGGCCCAATAACCCTGCTAAAACCAGCGTATTAGATACTGCAAACCCATCATCATCTTCCTCTGCAGTATCAACGACAACTGCCACAGTTGAGTTAAAATCGATGACTGTGTATTCCACCACTTCGGATTCAAACTCGCTGTCAAATATGGCAACTCTTACCTCAACTGTTTCATTTCGATTAAGCGGCACATCAAGCATTGTTACACATTCGAGAGAATTGCCCGAACCATCAATTATGCATGAGGGTTGAAGGCTCTCTTGAGCAATTCCATCGAGGGCAATCTCTAGACCGTGTTCTGCAGCACCATCGCTATCAAAAACTGACCAAGCAATGGTTGCCGCCGTATCGTCAATAATATTGACATTCATTAGGTTGAGAATCGGCAAATCTGGAACGCTTTCAACATCGATGCTCAACTGTTGAGAGATGGTTGAACTGCTGTCAGTCACGTTCAACCATACATCATCGACATTTCCGAAATAATCTGCAGGTGGGGTGATAACTAACATACCGGCGGAGATTATTGCAATGCTAGCTCCTGAAGACTCTGATTCAACAGTCCAAGACAACTCATCGCCATCGATATCAAAGGCGAACTCGGTGAGATTGAAAGAGACTGTTTCGTCTTCTTGCAAAGAAATATTCCACATTGAATTATTTAGCTTAACTGGGTCATCTACCGCAACGACTTGAATTGGTATGTCTAGATCCACTGGTGTTGTTTCACCATCTGTAACTCTGACATGTAAAACAGTCGCTCCATTGGCATCAGAGACAGGAGTCAGTGTCAAAACACCGTTGTAGTATGAGAATTCCACCGGACCGGCGACCCCTTGTGTCTGATCATTAATCGATGCTAACAACGGCTCTCCTTCCGGATCGTATGCATAGTCGGTAATGTTGACCGACATCGCAGGCCCATCCTCAATAAGAGTCTGCATAGCAATCTCGTCCACCTTTACAACCGGGTCATTGAACGGCACTACAACAATCTCAAGCATAGTCGTGATTTCATCAACGATGCCTGAACCGTCAGCCCGCAATAGGATGTCTACTTCCGCCCCTGAAGTATACTCTCCGGTGACTGTGTGGGACACAGTTAAACCTCGATAATCGTTATCAATCTGCACAGAGAAGTTATTGATTTGCCCACCGCTAAGCGCTGCCTCAACAATGAATAATTCCTGACCGTCTGGATCTACGCCAATCTGACTCGCTAAAATGTAACCATCGCTTCGTTCAGGAACCTGTATCACCGGCGCTGGGAAAGTCAGAGATATCGGGTCATCGGTGCGTAAAAATGGATGTTCTATTGTTGAAGGTGCACCTTCAACGATTATGCTCATGAAAGCAACATGTGCCCCAGGTGCTAAATCAGCCACAGGATAGTCGCATTCTGCACTACCGTTGGCATACAAAGTTCCCGTGGTAAGAACTATTTCGTTAAATCCACATTCTACATCGATTTGCCAATCATCAGGCAGCGATTCATAGCCATCACCATTTCTCAGAGACCAGTTGGATAATAAGGAAAATGTTTCATTCATACCGAATTGATTGGTATTGGACGGCATCTTGCTCACATTGTCAATCAATAAAAATTCGGCGACAAACAAATTTTCCTCTGTGTACGATTCACTATCACTGGGAGAATTAGGTTCAACTTCTCGATTAAATGCCGGTCTGAAATCCGTATGCACACCTCGCAAGGTTAAGTCGAGATAGGGTAGTAAGTGGCTGATTGCATAGTCAATCTGTTCACTCTGCGTAATCGAAGCATCACCATCGCCACGATCATCACCAAAGAATATACCGTCATCTATTTCATCTTGAAATTGGTAATGGTCGGCACCTAAAATATGCATCCAGTGCCATGCGAGGTTTTCCGTAGCGCTAATTATCGGTAGATTATCTTGGCCACGAGCCACTTCATCAACGGTCCCGGTCATAAATAATCCAGTTCCCGGAGTTGCTGGAGCAATCTCCCAATCGCTGGGTTTGATATCTTGCCAACCATCTCCCTCGCCCCACCCAGCAAAATCTATTCCTAGGCCAAACAGAGAGCGTGGTGGTTGAAAATAATCCGAATAGACTGATTCTGGCCAAAAAGGGTAGACAGTGTAAGCAATAGCTGCCCCTGTGCCATGACCTGATACCCCCCAATGATCCATATCGATATTACCGAACGCAGAGCCAATGATGTTGTTTGTCGAATTAATTTGGTACATCAGTATAAGGATAGATTCTAGAAAATCAAGAGAACTAACAACATCTGTGGTATCTTCGCTATCAAAGCCGTCAGTAACTACAACAATTGTCCCTCGTTTGACTATTTCACTTGAAATGATGCCATAATCATCTATCTCTTCGCCCTCGTCACCAAAGTATACGGTAAATGGAAATGGACCATTACCAGCCATTGCTGTGTTCTCTCCATCCTCCATTGCGGGATAGATAACACGCACTTCTGTTTCACTATCTGAGTTCAAATCTGCGTATCCGACTGGGAAATCAACACCGGTGTGTTTATTCCTAAATTCTTGAGATTCTGGAGGGTGGGCACTAACTGGCATACTGATGACTAAACTAGTTAGCAAAATGCCAATCATCAACCATGCATTGTTGCGCAAATAACAGGCCCCTGTAAGTCAATTCAACACTTAGTCATATTTTGAAATTAGTGTGTCATGAGTATGATGCAAGAACTGATTCGGCAGTAACCAACATAGAGACTAACAAGTCCAAAGTCGGCAATAGATCTGCGACTTGTGGCGCCCACAACTGGGACCAGCACTCTAAATGTTGAGCGGCAAGGAACCATCTGCCGTCAATTACCTCATCAGAAATTTTCGCTATGCGTTGCTCCAGACCTCCATCGATAGCGTGATATGTGGCGTGCATGACAAAACCTCTTACAGTTACATTTTGCGGAACAGAATCATTATCAAAATTAATGAAGACATCGCAAACTTGTGACTCATCAGCGCTTGATTTGAACCAATCAAAGTCCCTTAAATCACGCTTTCCACCAAAACTTTTGACGACGCCACCCAGTTCTTGCCATGTGCGTGCTGTTGAGCGTGCAGCACCCCCACCGCCAACTATGCCAATCACTGCTCCGTTGGCGATATCAATGCCAAAGTATTGAGCAACTCTGGCCACACCGGAACCATCAACATTTGATGACCACCAGCCAAATCCGTCCCACCTTAATACGTTGACTGATTCTATCAGGGTTGAATCATTAAAGTCAAGCACGGCCCGTGACCTTAATTGATGTTTTAACGGTGAGGTAAGATTCAACCAAATCTCTTCGCTAAATGATTGCTTAGGCAAATCAAATTTGACATTAAACGGTAAATTCTTGGAAATATTGTTGTGCTTTTCCTGTTCCAATCCTTCGATGGAGTCGACCATATCTTTAGTCGATTCGAGAACTTTTTGCATTAATGCTTTGTTACGAAATTTGCCAAACGGCGCTCCTGTTAGGTCCCAATCAATCGTTTTTGGTATGAACTTGACGTAACCCCAAGCAAGCGCATCCTGAATTTGTTCCGCATCAACCAAGTCGGTCTGGGATAGTTTGAACGCCTTGGCAGGTTTTACCTGGCTAGAAACAAATTGCGCAACAATGTTGACCAACACGGGGGATAACGAATGGTTGACTGGATGGCCGGCTACTGCATAGTAAACATCCGCCATGGTTGATGGTCGCAACAGTGGTTTTTGAATCAAACCTTTGTGATAAGCCCGGAGGAAAAAACTTTGAAAATGATGAGCAGGTAGTCAAACCATGGCAGGAGCAGGTTTCATCAGTAATCAAACTGCAGGTCGCGGTGCCATAGCAGCGCTTACCGGTATTTTAGGTCTATATATGACTGCGGCGATGTGGCATGAATTCAACGATGCGTTAGGAAATTTCTTCGGACCCAGCCTAGGCGTTATTATCGGCACGCTGATTTTTCTAATCTATCAAGACCGCAAGAATGTCAAAGAATTCACCGCTGGCCAGAATTACAGCACTTCGGAAAGTACCACTTTGGTAAAGGGTCATGACGGTAGATATTCTCATGTTGAAACCAATATCGAGAAGGGACGAAATCCTGTGATTTTCATCGCCATGCTATATTTTGCTATTGTATTTATCAGCGAAATTTCATGGTCAGACCTTATCCTCTGAGGGTGTAATTTGTCTAGCTTATTTGACATCTTCATGATGAAACAACGAGCTCTAGACATCGATGACCAAAACGCCCGAACAGTTTTTTGGGTAATGTTCGAAAAACTCTCTATTGTTTTGAGCCTAGTTCTAGTATTTGCAGTTACTCTGGCATTAGATTTACCATGGTGGGCAATTGGAGCAGTGCTTGGCTTCTCTTTAGGGCCTATTGTCTACGGCCATTACTACTTTATTTACATACGACCAGTGTTGAAAAGACGGGAAGGTTGATGAGTAACGAGTATGTGTGAGGGATTGGTGAAGGTATGGGTTTGTTTGGCGATTTACTTGACATGATTGGTTTGGGCGGAATAACCGGAGTCGATGTGTTATTTGCCGCAATGGCGATTGTCGGGACATTTTTGTTTATCATTTACTTTCTGCTCATTCTAATTGGTGATTTCACTGGAGGATTCTTTGACTTTGAAATGGACGCAGATGGAATATTTCACCTCTTCACAATTCAAGGATTGCTGAGTTTTATTATGATGTTTGGAATTTTTGGCCTGTCTGTATCACAAGCCGATCAAAACGCTTTCGTAGCCATCATAGCTGGGACGATAGCCGGGACATTTTCGATGTATATCGTCGGCAAAGTGTTCCAGATGATGGCGAGTCTTGAACAGGATAATACCGTCGAGCATTCTCAAGCGATTGGTGCTAGAGGCACCGTATACAGAACCATTCAACCTGGTCAAATGGGCCAAGTGCAGGTTGAGTATCAGGGCGCTTTGCGAACAGAGTCTGCCATGGCAAAAGATGATTCTCTTAAACTCGAGACCGGGAAATTCGTCAAGGTAGTCGACGCAATTGCTGAGCGATTAATCGTAGTTCCGCTGGACATTACTGGCGATGACAACTGATTCATCTTGGTTAAATAGCAAAATCAATGTTGGGTGAACCCTCTTATAGGGGTTCGAATTGGTAGAGTCATGGTCGCAGAAGCGCTCGCATTGATTGGTATTGCATTATTGGTATTCGTATTGTTAGTTACTATCTACGTTGCCACCTCGAGATATAAACTTGCTCCATCCGACAAGATATTAGTTGTTTATGGTAATGTCAAGGACAAAGGCTCAGCAGCGTGTTACCACGGTGGTGGTAAAATCGTCTGGCCGCTAATTCAACACTACGCCTATCTCGACTTGAAGCCGATGACCATTTCAATTGATCTAGAACACGCCTTGTCACAGCAAAATATCAGAATCAACGTCCCATCGACATTTACCATCGGTATCTCTACCCAACCATCGGTAATGAAAAATGCAGCAGAGCGTCTACTTGGATTACCAGTGCCACAGATTGAAGATATGGCAAAGGAAATTATCTTCGGTCAACTCCGTTTGACCGTTGCGTCTCTGACTATCGAACAAATAAACCAAGACAGAGAAGCCTTCCTTGAGAAGGTATCCACAAACGTAGATACTGAATTACACAAAATTGGCCTTTACCTGATTAACGTAAACATCACAGATATTACTGACGAAGCCGATTACATCGCTTCAATTGGTGCTAAGGCGGCTGCTGTTGCAATCGCGGACGCAACAGTTGACCGAGCAGAGGCTGCTCGTGATGGTGCCGTTGGAAAAGCTGCTGCAGACAGAGATCGAGAAATCGAGGTCGCCAAAGCTGAGGCTGAAGCATCTAAAGGACAGAAAGCTGCAGAGGCTGATAAGCGTGTTTTCGTTCAGCAACAAGAAGCGCTCGCTGTTGAAGGTGAGAACGTTTCCCGTGCCGACATTGCTGCATACAATGCCGATCTGGCTGAGCGTGAAGCAGAAGCCCTGCAGAGGTCCGAAGTTGCCAAGCGTAAGGCTCAATCTGAAATTGAAAAGGCTCAATATGACCTAGAGGGTGAAAGACTCCGTGCTGAAGAAATTGCTCGTGAGGAAGTATCTAAGCAACAAATCGAGATTGCTGCGGAAGCAGAAGCAGAGCGCCAACGCAGAATAGCGAAAGGTCAAGCAGACGCTATACTGGCTCGCTACAATGCAGAAGCGGAAGGAACCAGAGCTGTATTGGAAGCAAAAGCGGCGGGTTACCAATCATTGGTTACCAGCGCTGGTGGCGATGCTAAGGCGGCTGCAACACTACTAATGGTCGAGAAGATTGAAGAAATCGTTGCGCGTCAAACTGAGGCAATTGCTAACTTGAAGATCGATAAGATAACTGTCTGGGATTCAGGTAATGGAGGCGAGGGTGGCAGCACCGCAAACTTCGTTTCGTCGCTAATTAAGTCCCTTCCACCAGTCCATGATGTGGCAAAGATGGCTGGTGTCGATTTACCAGATTATCTTGGCAGCATGAAAGAAGAGTAACTCGCCTGACATAAATGGTTGGTTAATCGACTGACTCACCGGTGAAAGGACCGTATGATTCAAAGACTGAAACTCACGCAGTTCTGTCATGCCTACAGACCTTGAGATTGCGAACGCAGCGACTCTAGAACCGATTGAAGCCGTTGCGTGGAAGTTAGGTATCTCGTCGACTGAAATAGTACCAATGGGTAGAAATATTGCCAAGATTACTTGGAATGCATTGAAATCACGTATGGTTAAGCCCCAAGGCAGCTTAGTTCTGGTAACCTCAGTCAACCCAACGCCCTTTGGCGAGGGAAAAACTGTCACCACAATTGGGCTCACTCAGGCTTTGTGTCGAATCGGGCAATCAGCAACCTGCGTTATTAGGGAACCGTCGATGGGTCCGGTTTTCGGTATCAAAGGTGGTGCTGCTGGTGGTGGCTACTCACAAGTCTTGCCGATGGAAGAGATTAATCTCCACTTTACTGGCGATTTACATGCAGTCACCTCGGCACACAATCTGCTATCAGCATTGATCGACAATCACATCAAGCATGGCAATGATTGTCAGTTGGATGCGACAAAGATTAGTTGGCCCAGAGTCTTAGACATGAACGACCGGGCATTGAGAGACATTGTTATCGGCATGGGTGGTGCAGCCAACGGTCACTTGCGCCAAGACAGATTCGACATTACCGCTGCTAGTGAGGTAATGGCAATTCTAGTATTAGCATCTGACTATGCTGATTTGAAGCAGCGGTTGGGCGAAATCGTAATTGGCCAATCTACCAAAGGCCACCCGGTCAAAGCGTCGGCAATACAAGCAGAGGGTGCTATGGCACTGCTACTTAGAGACGCATTTCTACCAAATTTGGTGCAGACCCTTGAGGGTAATCCAGCCTTCATACATGGTGGCCCATTTGCCAACATAGCACATGGCAATTCAAGCATTATTGCTGACAAACTAGCCCTAAGTGCGGCTGATATTGTGGTAACAGAAGCAGGCTTTGGTTCTGACATGGGTGCTGAAAAATTCATGCACATCAAAGCCGCTACTTCCGGCAAGAGCCCTGATTGTGTGGTGATGAATGTCACTATTCGGTCAATGAAATTACATGGTGGAGCATTCGGTAGCAGAGGAGGTTACCGACCTACATCGGCAGAATTAGCGGCTGAGAATGTCGAAGCAGTCGCCACTGGGGCTGCAACTAATTTGGACCGACATATCAGGAATATGGCAGGATTTGGTGCGCCTGTGATTGTATCAATTAACAAATTTGCCTCTGATACAGATGCAGAGATAAAGGCACTATCAGACGCAGCTCACGCCAGCGGTGCTAGAATGGTAACCGTCACCGAAGTTCACGCTAAAGGCGGTGAAGGTGGAGAGGAATTAGCGAAAGCCGTAGTGAAGGCAGTTCAGGACCATGTTGCTGAAGGTAGACCATTTACTCCACTATTTGGCAAAGATGCCCCCATAATGGAAAAAATAACGGCAATTGCAACAAGAATGTACAAGGCTAATGATGTCCTGTTAGAATCAAAGGCAAAAAAACAATTAGATCAAATAATCTCCTGGGGATATGGAAAATTACCAGTCTGCATGGCAAAGACGCAATACTCATTTTCCCATGATGCCAGTAAATTAGGTGCTCCTAGCGATTTCACCTTGCCGATTAGAGAATTCAGGCTAAATTCTGGCGCTGGATTCGTTGTTGCGATACTCGGTAACATGATGACTATGCCGGGACTGCCCAAGGAACCTGCCGCAGTTAACATGGATATGGACGATGATGGCAAGCAAGTCGGCGTCTTTGGGTGAGTCGATGCAAATACTAAAACGCGAAGCCACACTCTGGCGATTGCGTATCAATACCGATGACGATTTGTGGTCATTAGCCAGACTCGCTCGGCGCGGCATGTCACTTGGGATGTTAGGGGAACGCCGTGACCAAACTACTGCAGGTGAAGAGGGGGGAAGAGCGAAATCAGCAGAACGAAAGAAAATGTGGATTAAACTAAGAATTGAGTCGACAGAATATCAATCGTACAGCGAGGTTTTTCGAGTCCACGGCATAATTGAAGAAGCAAAAATCGACCTTGGAAGTTATCACACCCATAATATCTCCATCGGAGATGAGGTAGAACTAACCTGTCAAACTCCCTTCCTCGAAACTGACATAGTGTTGCTCCAACAAGCAGTAGATGCTTCACAGCAGGTGCAAATCGCTCTAGCAGTTGTTGAAAATGATGAGGTAATACTGTTTCATATAACACCACGAGGACTTAGGGAATCTACTACTTGGACAATGCGAGGTGGCGGTAAACGCGTCGACATAAAAGAATCAACCGGCGTTGCCAAAAACTTTCGTAGCAAAGTGATAAATGAATTAACTGCCTCTCTAGGTGATGACACACCGTTGATTTTGTGCGGTCCAGGACATGCCCGTGACACCTTACTAAGTGACCTGAAAAACACCGGACAATCTCGATTTACGGCCTCAATTGGAACTGCGATGTCCGGGCGTGCGGGTGCTAATGAGGTGTTACGTGAGGGATTAGCTGGCGGATTGCTCGATGATTATGCAATAAGCAAGGAAATAGTTCTCCTTGAGGAGGCATGGAAAAGGGTTTCAACTAACGGAGCAGTTGCTTACGGTTTAGAACAATTAGACAAAGCACTCAATGAAGGCGCTATTGAAACATTACTTATTTCAGCAGATCTCCTACGCGCGGATGATGTCTTAATTGCTGGTAAAACTTGGCAGCAATGGACTGCAAGGCTTACCGAATTTGGCGGTAATATGATTCAATGTTCTACCGACCATGATTCAGGTCAACAATTGCTCGGCATCGGCGGAGCCATCGCTTTATTACGGTTCAAAATGTAGGTGACACTGTGAGAATAGTTTACTTTTCAGAGTATCAAAAATCTAACACGTTGTCAGTATTGGATGGAGCAAGATGGTTGATTATCGATAAAGAAGAACTTGACCAAGCAGGTGCTATTCTATTTCATAGTGAACTATTAGACATATTAGTCGGAGTTGACCACAGAGGCAAAAAAATAGTTGATGGTTTATGGCAACGAGCCGTCCATTTAATTTTAGCAGATTCTGAACTTGAAGAGACGAATGAATTAGAATTAAGTCGACGAACCGGAATCACAAAGGTCGTGTTAGACAGTAAACACGACATTGAGTCTTATTGCTATTAGCTGGTGGGTCCGGAGGGAATTGAACCCTCGATCTTCGCCTTGTAAGGGCGACGTCATAAACCCCTAGACCACAGACCCAACAGTTCCTGTTGGCACTCATTATTGAATGCAACGCATGCGTTAAACTCAAAACTATGTGGCAAGACGCAGAGTTGAATGGATGAAGATATTCAGGCTGCAGCGGCTCGATTGGTCAGGCGTTTGAAAGAGGGCGGTCACACCATAACAGTTGCAGAATCATGTACCGGTGGGCTACTAGCCAGCGCTTTTACTGATATCGCTGGAGCGAGTAATTGGTTCAATCAATCGTGGGTCACATACTCTAATGATGCTAAGGTGGCGGAACTAAATGTCAATTTAGAAACTTTGGAGAAACACGGCGCTGTGTCGGCAAAAGTTGCTATTGAAATGGCCAAAGGTGCTCTCGAGCAAGCAGAGGCTGATATTGCCATATCAATCACGGGCATTGCAGGTCCAGGTAATGACTCTACCACCAAAAAAGTCGGCACTGTCTATGTCGGCATCGCCTCGAATACTTGGGCTAACGCAGAATCGACACAGATTGGTGGTAATCGCTCGGAAAATAAAATTGGATTTGTTCACTTCGCGCTGTTAACAGCAATTGCCCTGTGGGACGATGCCATGGAGAAGGCAGAGGCAAACAGGAAAAAATTAGCCGCAATTGAAGCACAAAAAGAGCGAGCACGCCAAGAATTCGAAGTTGAACGGGCGAAACGTGAGGCTGCAGCTAAACAATCCGCACCGTGGCAGGATGAATCCTGGAGTGGCGATGAGCCACCTGAAGATGATGAATCAATCGGCGAAGAAGTTGAATGGAATTAACTAATCAACCGATTTGCTTTTGGAGTGGCGACATTACCAAAAATTATGGCAGCGACAGCGGAAGATATTGTCCATATGTTGCGTCAACGCAGAATAATAACATCAGGTAAAATTGTCGACAGTCTCCGCCACCACACCGACCCTGCGAAACTGCTTGATTTAGGACCGAAAATTGATTTTCATAAAGGCTATCTTACCGAAGAAATTTTCTCCAGCCTGGTCGAACTGTTCCCGCAGAAAAATGGCGAAATCAAAAAATCACCTTCCAAGGTTGAGAATAGCCCAACCGATCTAGGCAGAGTTATTGCACCGATTGCAGCACCTGAACCGTTAGATATCGCATTCAGAAATAACTTACCAGATTGGAATGAAGCTGACTACAGTTGCCTCGCAGTAGACGCTCCTACAGACATCAAAGTCCATTATGACATAACAGGTATGAGTACGACCGAGGGCAAAATGAATGATATTACGGCGTGTTTCTCTGACCGTTTGAGTAAAATTCGAGCTATGATTGTGAAAAACTCAAACCTGCCTCGCAGGCCCACTGAAGTGTCTCGTTTACTCAGAGAGCTACACCGTTACCAAGGATATGAAAATAAGGCGGTTGCTATTGGCTTGGTAAATAATCCTAGATACACAAAAAATGGGCATTTGATGTGGAGTTTAGAAGATGAGACCGGTGAATTAAACTGCT
>CEUU01091445.1_pt1 | contig 17428 bp, 18 predicted proteins | sample 531321 | NCBI WGS metagenome assembly CEUU01 (sample SAMEA2622658, study PRJEB7988) | marine metagenome | isolation source: saline water (ENVO:00002010), including
TATTTGGGCAAGATAGAGAAGTCGTTGATGATGCTTATGCTGGAGATGTTATCGGTTTAAATAATCCAGGGATGTTTTCTATCGGAGATACTTTATACACAGGTTCATACCTTGAATATGAGGGGATACCAAGTTTTAGTCCTGAGATTTTTAGTTGGCTTAGGAATCCAAATCCATCTGCGTTTAAGAATTTCAGGAAAGGAGTAAATGAATTAAGAGAGGAAGGTGCTGTCCAAATCCTTTATGACATTGATGAAAGTAAAAGAGATCCAATTCTTGCAGCTGTTGGTCAATTACAATTAGAGGTTGTTCAACACAGGCTTAAGAATGAATATACTGTAGATTCAAATTTAGAGTCTTTGCCTTTTCAATTAGCTAGGTGGGTAAGTGATGGTTGGAAAGCTTTGGAATCAGTAGGAAGGATCTTTAATTGCAAAATTGTTAAAGATTCTTGGAATAGACCTGTTATTCTTTTTAAAAATGAATGGAATTTAAACCAAACACTCGAAGATTATCCTGATATTAAATTAAGTAAAGTTGCTCCAGTAGTTAGTGGAGTTGAACCAATTAATTTATAAAATCCTTAAAGGGTACTAAAATTAGTTAGGATCTTAGAAAAAAAATTGGACAGCAGTAATAACAAAAATAATCCAGAAAAAACTCCTTATGAAATTTTAGGAGTAAGTAAAGGTGCTGATTTCGAAGACATTCAAAGAGCGAGAGATGAAAAAGTAAAACAGGCTGGAGATGATCTTATTGCAAAAGCAAAAATAGAATCATCTTTTGACCAATTACTTATGGGTAGTCTTAAGGCAAGGCAATCAGGAAGAATTAGTTTCGAGGCTCAAAATGCTTCCCAAAAAGAAAATCAAATAAATAAATCTAGTAGTCAATTCTCGATTTTATCGAAGATTAAGAATCTAAATAAAAATACATCAAATAATGCACAAAAATTTTCTTTACCAAATGTTTCTGCCTATTCTTATGAAAGTCTCCCCACAAAATTATCAATTGCACTCCTTTTTCTGATATTACTTTTAATAAGCCCAGATGCATACAATAGATTACTACTCTCATTCTCTACATTAATTTTCACCTATATTCAAGTTAAATCAGGTAAAAATTTTATTTCCTCGTTGGGTTGGAGCGTTCTTTTCTTATCAATTGGTTTGATTTTTGGGGGATTAATTGAGACAAATTCTTTTATCCAGGAAATATCTAGTGATTCTTTTTCAGTTCAAAAGGTGCAAAGTTTACCCGCGTTTTTAATACTTTGGATTGGTATAATTTTTCTCTAAAGATTAATTCTAATTATTCGATAATCATTCCTTTTATTTCTTCATAGGATATAAAATATTGCTCCTTACAAAATTCGCAAGTTAATTCTGCTTTTCTATCGTTTTTTAAAATATCCTCCAATTCATTTTTATCTAATAATCTCAAAGCATTTAGACTCCTTTCTCTAGAACAACGACATTTAAACTGTACATTTTGTGAGCGAGCTTTTTCAGAGATAGAGTTATCGTCAATATCAGGAAATATATTTTTTATCAATTCAAGTAAATCTCCATTGCATTTGTCTAGTTCTTCACTAAAAGATTTTATATTTTTGCATCTTTCCTCAAGTAAAGAGACCAAAAGAGGATCTATTGCTTTTTGAGGCAATATTTGGGCTAATAATCCACCACTGTATATAAGTGTCTGTTTCTGAAACTTTTCTCCAATAAAAACAGCTGATGGGGTTTGTTCAGAATGTAGTAGGTATGAGGCTAGATCTTCGGCAATATTGCCATTAACTAACTCTACAGTACTGGTAAAAGGATCTCCAGTTCCGTTATCTCTAATTACGTTTAAATAACCAGTTCCAACTGCTTTTTTGTAATTAAAATTATATTTTCCACGACTGTTTTTAATTAGATCTAATTCTAAAGATTCATTACCAACATATCCCCTTACGTTTCCGTCCCTGCCCGCATCTACTAATAACCCTTTTAAAGGACCATCTGATCTAATCCTTAATGTAACGCGACCGTGCATTATTTTCATAGAACTTGCAAGTAGTAATGATGCACTAAAAGCTCTCCCTAAAATTGATGTTGTAAGGAAAGAAAGTTTATGGCGTAATTTAGCTTCAAGAGAAGATTCAGTTACTGATACTGCTACTAGGCGTATAGCACCGTTGCCAGCAGTTGCTCGGACGATTTTATCTGACAAAAATATTACCCTTGACTTGATACAAGTTTACCTCTATTGAGAGTATATATCTTTGTTGGTAAATTTTTAAATAATTTTGGTTCGTGAGTAACTATTAAAATTGTGTTATTAACTCTAAGTTCATCAATCAAATTTGTTACATCATTTTTTATTGACCAATCAAGTCCTGCAGTGGGTTCATCGAATAAAATTAGCTTAGGATCTCTTAAAAGCTGAACAGCTACTGCAAGTCTGCGCTGTTGCCCCCCACTTAATTTTTCAGGAGACATTTTTAAGTTTATTTTCGATAAACCAACTTTCTCAAGTACATTTCTTATGATTTCATCTTTTATATATTGATGACCTATCTTTAATTCATTACCTATTGAATTTCCAATAAAATATCGCTCCGGAAATTGAAAAACTAAACCACAAAGCCACCTTCTTTGTCTAGCTGTAAGTGACTTGTTTCTCCAAAAGATTGATCCTTTCTGAGCATCTGTTAATCCGCTTATGATTTCTAAAAGAGAAGTTTTACCAGATCCGCTCTTACCACAAATTAAGATAACTTCATTTTCATTTATCTTAAGATTAAGATCATTAAGAATTATTTTATTACCAGTTTGAGGTTGATACGTTATATTTTTTAACTCAAGCATTATTTTTTAATTATGAACTTTTATTCGTCAGTTTACAAACTTATAATAATGGATAATAAAGATATCAATCAATAGTAGATATGAATGTTCTTTTTAGAGAAGTAGATCCATTTAATTGTTGGATATGGTTGAGATTTAGTGAGGTTCCTAGTCAATCCGAAAAAAGTTATCTAGATGGCGTTTTTGATAGTTGGTATGTTTTAGGTAAATTAGGAGGATTTAATTCGGAAAATCTTCAATCTCATGAAGTAGGTTCTGAACTAAGTTGGATGTCATATGATAATGAACTTTCAAATAGTTCATTACCTTCTTTAATGCATAATTTAGGTCAATTAGAGTATCAGAATTTATGGTCTAGATGTTGGGTAGATTTTGGAACCTCAGATGCACTTTCAATTGATATTTTAATAAATGCTTTAAATCAAATTTCTCATAATTATGTAAAGATAGAAGATTTGATTATTGGGGGTGAAAATAGTGATTGGATAATTGAAGAACATCCTGATCTGATTTTTAAAAATTGAAGTTTTTATGGATGACCTTATAAGAATTATTGTCACGGACGAAAGAATTAAAAATATGGACAATAATAAATTTAAATTAACTTCAAAAGAATCTCACTATCTCAATAAAGTTATGCGCATGAAAAATGATAAAGAGGTTTTTATAGTGAATGGTCTTGGATCAATTTGGAAGGGTAATAAAGTAAATGATAATTTTATAGAACTTAATAAGGACCAAGAGCCATTTCTTTTTCGTGAAAAGAAGAAACTACTTCTTGGTTTAGCTATTTCAATTCCAAAGCAGGGATTCGAAGAGATTTTAAAAATGTCAACTGAAATTGGAATAGATTTCATACAACCCATTTCAACTGATTATCAAATAAAAAATTTATCTAAATCATCTAATACAAAGAGGGAAAGATGGAATTCCATAATAAATGAGTCATTAGAATTGAGTGAAAGATTATGGAAGCCATATATTCTCAAAAATCTTGAAATTTCAGAATGGCTAGAAAGTATTTCTAATAAGGATATTATTTCTATTTCTGTTACTAGGAATACTCATTGTCAAAATATTGATAATTGGTTGGAGCAACAAGAAATTTCTGAAGATAAAGAAACTATTATTTGGAATGTTATTGGCCCAGAAGGTGGGTGGTCACAAAGTGAATTGCAACTTTTTCAAAGAAATAATATTGAAAAGGTTAAGTTATCTGAAAATATTTTAAGAACATCTACTGCTGCAATTTATGCTTCTTCAATCCTTAATCAGTGGAGAAATAATCAAAAAAACTTATAATACCGAAAAAGATTTATTTATGGACTCATTTTTTATAGGTTTTTTTGTGAATGCTTTTTTGATTTTAATATTCTGTAGAATTCCTATTATGACTCCTTCCGGTTGGATAAGTGCAGGCATTTTAGGCACTATTCTCTGGGGTTCACTCGCATGGCAGGGATGGGCAAGTGTGGTTATTTACTTAGTACTAGGTTCTATTGTTACAAAAATTGGATATAGATATAAAAGTAAAATTGGGATTGCAGAAAAAAGAGGTGGGAAGAGAGGTCCTGAAAATGTTTGGGGCTCAGCAGCTACTGGATTATTTTTTGCAATAATGATTTCTTTAAATATGAGCAATATTAACTTGTTAAAAATTGGATTTGCGGCAAGTTTTGCTGCAAAGTTAGCTGATACTTTTGGTAGTGAAATAGGTAAGAGATTTGGAACGAATACTTATTTGATTACTTCATTGAAGAGTGTAAAAAAAGGTACAGAGGGTGCTGTTAGTGTAGAGGGAACTATTGCAAGTTTTGTAGGATCAATATTAATGGGTAGCGTGATGTTTTTACTTGGTATTATTAATTCAAAGAGTAAATTATTATTAGTTTCTGCTGCTGGTTTTATAGCAACTATTTGTGAAAGCTTCATCGGCGCAAAATTTCAAAAAAAATTTAATTTAAGTAATGAGTTTGTAAATTCGATTCAAACAAGTATCTCTTCATTTTTTGCAATTATGTCAATCTTCTTATTTTTTAAAGATATATAAATATAAATGGTTTTATGCTTCTTTCCATTTTTTTAAAATATCCCAACTTTTAAGACGTTGATATACCCATAAATGTCCCTCCGAATTCAAGTGAATCCCATCATCTGATAACCATTTATTACTTCTGTTATCGGAAGACATTTCTTTATAAGTGGCTAAAAAAGGGATATTTTGATTTATGCAAACTGCTTCCATTCTTTTCTCATATGAATAACAAAATTGATTTGAGTACCATAGACATTTTGCAAAAGGCATTTTCTTTTCATCTACAGGAGATAATCCAATAACAAATACTTCTGCCTCTGATTTCATTTCACTAATGAGTCTTTCAAATCCATACTCGAATCCATCTATTGCAAGTTGGTGCCTTCCATCCTTTTGACCAATAGCAGCGGTATCATTTAAACCTACGCTTAAAAGAATGCCCTTAGGGGTATTCCTTTTGGTTTCACCTCTTGAGATCCATTCATTTTTCCATCTAGAAGCTACTCTTTCTATCCCATCCCCCCTGACACCTAGTGGATAAATTATTGGATTATTTTTAACCTTTGCCCAATCTTTTCTAAGCCTTTCACACCAACCACCTCCTTCATTATCTCCCCACCCATATACTGAGCTATCCCCAATTACTATTAGTTGTTTTGGCAATCTTTCCACGATTATTATTTAAAATTATCTTGAAAATCAATTTAATCTTGATCTAACTTTAGCATTAATTATTTCACCTAAAGTTGCTATTAAACTATATGCAAAAATAATAATTGATACCTCTCCCCAAGCGAATGAACTTAGGGATTCTCTTAATTGCCAACCTAGTCCAAAACTACCAATAACACCAACAATAGCTGTTTCTCTCATTATAATATCTGATCTATAGGCGCAATAAGCAAGGTAACTTTTTGCCTGTTTATTAAACAAACCTAAAAACCAACTCATTCTCTTAGAAACCCCTAAAGAATTTAATGCAAAATATTCTTTCTTATCTGTTTTTATCAAGTTTGATTCAAGAAGTTTATAAGTAATTCCTGCATTATGAAAACCTAAAGTAAAAGCAGCCAATGAAATTGATGGGTCGTTAAACATTAATAAGATTAATAAAGTTATTGGGGTAGGGATAAGACGAAGTAAGAATGCTAAAGATCTTAAAATAAATAAAAGAAAATTATTATTAAATATAAAAAGTAAAAATGGTGGTAAACAAATAGCTATACCACTGCTTAAAAGACCTATTAAAATTGTCTCTAAAGAAGATTGTAATAATTTAATTGAAATAAAATTATTTTGAAGAAATGAGATATTATCCAATAAATATCTAAAGACTTTATTTGAATTAAATATATAAATTGATAATAAAATAATGGTGATTATTAATATAAAAGGAGAAACAAAAAATAAAAAACTATAACTTTTGGATAATATTTTTTTAAATTTTATCCTTTCAATGCAATCAATAGTAAGTATTATAAGTAAAGCTAAACTCCATAAATAGGTCCATAATTCTCTGAAATTAAGAGATTGAAATGATAAAAAAATACTTGTCCCTATCCCTCCAATACCAAATAAACCTAATATTACTGTACTTCTCAATGCACATTCCAATCTATATTTTCCAAAATTTTCGAAAATATAAAAAATAGGATTCCATACCATTGTTATTAATGAAGATAATTTATTTCCATTAATTTCTTCTATTGCAGAAATTTTTTTCTGATCTATGTTATTTAATTGCTCACTTATTACTTTTGCATTAATTGCAGTATAAGGAATACAAATAGCAATTATTCCAGCTGAAATACTAATTCCATTAATTTGTATCAATATAAGTCCCCAAATTAATTCGTGTATAGATCTAATTATGGTTAAGAAGAACTTTAATATTTTTTTTAAAATTATAGGTATATTGAAAAATTTATAAAAAATATTTGAAGATAATAAACCCATTATTGTCCCTAAAGAGAGACTTATTATCCAGCTTAATAAAGCAATAAAGAATGTTTCTTTTAATCTGATTATTGTAACTCGTAGTATCTCATAATCAATTTTGGGTTTAATAGATGAAAATATAAAATCTAAAAATAAATCTTTACCTCCAAAGTGGATGTTTTGTCTTAATTGAAAAACTATAGGTATAAATACAAAAATTGGAAGAATACATAATAAAGCCGAATTTAATGTTATTTTTTTCAATTATCAATAAATTTTTTTTAAATGATATTCTGTTAGGTATTTTGTTTTCATTTTAAAAATAATACTTCCATTTCTAATGCCTATAACTTTATTAAATCCATTTAATAGTTCTAATTTATGGAGAGATATCAATTGTGTTTTAGGCATTTTTATATTATGTGGATTGTCTTTAGAAAAAAATAAACTTTTTATCTGAGATGATGTTTTTGGGTCTAAATTTTTAAATGGTTCATCGGCATAAAGTATTTTTGGTTCTTGAATTATTGTTCTAGCAATAGCAATTCTTTGTCTTTGGCCTCCAGAGATTTTACTTATATTGCTTGAAAATATTTTTCTTTCTAACCTAAATAATTCCATACAATTATGAGCTTTCTTGAAAGATTCAATGTTTAATAAATTCTTAAAAGCGAATATAAAATTTTCTTTTCCAAGTAGTCCGCAGTTAACATTTTGTTCCACGGATAAATCATCTATTAATCTTAAATCTTGCCAAATAGTTCCAATTTCTCTCCTTTGTTGAATATCTAATTCTTTAAATGTTTTATCAAAAATTTTCAAATCTCCGTTCGTTTGTTTTTTTGTTCCATTTAAAATAGAAATTAAAGAGGTTTTACCCGATCCACTTTTCCCAATTAAAGCTATCTTCTCTCCTTCATATATTTTAAGATTTATATTACTGAGGATCTTATTATTTTTTGAATTTAATGAAATATTGTTCAGTTCAATAATTACTTTATTCATTTAATTTTTTTTAATTTTCTTGCAATGGACTCTATCTCCTTATATTGACTTGCATCAGAATCAATGAACTTCTCAGCATTAAACATCAAAAGAATTTGTTTATGAGAGGAATTATTTTTATCAAGACTTAAAAAAAATCCTTTTATTTTATTTGTACAGCCTTTAAAAATTTTTGAATCTAAATCACCTTGTACTAACCAGTGGTAATCACGATATTCAGGTGTAGTAAAAAATACTTTTACATTTTTTGTCCTTTTTGGATTTGCATCGAGATTCCTTTCCCATATTTGTTTATTTAAAACACCTGCATCAAAGGAACCACTATTTACTAGGGCTATGGTTGCATCATGGCTTCCGCTATAACCAGCTCTTCCTCCTCTAAAATCTTTAATTTGAACTTCTGCATTATTTAGAAAATATTCTGGCATTAGTCTTCCAGATGTTGAATTTTCAGATCCAAAAGTAAATCTTAACCCTTTGAGTAATTTAAGATCATTTAAATTATATGTTGTTTTAAGATTAATTTTTTTATTAACTATAAATACACTTTTAAATCTTTTATCAATATCTCTTTGAGCTAAAACAAATGAATTTGGAGTTTGTAATCGTGCTTGAACTCCTGAAAGCCCTCCAAACCATACTAAATCAAGATCTTTTGTTCTAAAAGCTGAAACTGCACTTATATAATCTATTACTGGTACATATTTGACTTCGATATTAAGTAATCTCGAAAGTTCTTTAGATAATAAATTAAATCTTCTATCCAAAAGCTCTTGATTTTGATCTGGAATTGCTCCAATTCTCAAATGTCGATCTCTTGCTTCAAGAGGAAAATAAACAAAAGAAAGAAAAATTGCCGTTGCAAATAATATATTTTTGATTTTAAAAAATTTTTTCATTTTAAAAATAAGTATTAATTGCTTTTTCTAGTCGAATTAAACCATCATATATCTTATCTTTTGATGTAGCACATGAAATCCTAATACATTGATCATTGCCAAATACCTTACCAGGCACCATTACTAATCCAAAGTCATCAATAGCTTTATTACAAAACTCAACAGAAGATATAGATTTATTAGGTAATTTTGGAAAGGCATAAAACGCTCCATCGGGTGAATTTACATATAACCCACTTATCTTTTTTAGGCCTTCGTAAAGAACTTCTCTTCTTTCATCATATTTTTTATTTAATTGTTCAAAAAAACTATTATTTATCTTGAGGGCAGCAATGGCTCCTTTTTGAGCAAAAGAACAAACATTACTTGTACTTTGACTTTGTAATGCAGAAGATGCCTTGATTACTTCTTCTTTACCCACTAAATAACCGACTCTCCATCCTGTCATTGCCCATCCTTTTGCGAATCCATTTATTGTGAATACCCTATCTCTCAGATCATCAGCTAATGATGCTAAACTTTCATGTTTGAAATCCTTTTTTAAAATTAATTCATAAATTTCATCCGATAGGATATTCAAATTTTTGTTATTTTTGAGTAGATTTAATATCTCAATAAGTTCTTTTTTGCTAAATACCTTTCCTGTTGGGTTATTTGGAGTATTTATTACAATAAATCTAGTTTTTGTTGTTAATTTTGACTTTAGAATATCTATGTCAATTTTAAATCCATCTTCGGGTGATGAATCTATTGTTACTGGGACACCTCCTGAAATCCTAACCATCTGTGGATAACTAAGCCAATACGGTGCAGGGATTATTACTTCATCACCTTCATTAAGCATTATTTGAAATAAATTATAAATTGCTTGCTTAGCTCCATTAGTAATCATTACATTTTTAAAAGTAACATTTATATTGTTTTGAGTTTGTAGTTTATAAGCGATAGCTTCTCTTAGTTCAATATCTCCTGATGCAGGTCCATATCTTGTAAAACCATCATAAATTGCTTGGCTTGTAGCTTCAATTACCTCAACAGGAGCCTCAAAATCTGGTTCTCCAGCACTTAAATTGCATATATTTTTTCCCTCTTTCGCAAGTTTTTTTGCCTTTTCACTAATTTGAAGAGTAAGAGAAGGTTCAATGGTTTGCGCTCTTTCAGATAAAAATTCTTCACTCATTTTAATTAAAGTGCTTTTGAAATCACTCCACTTTAATTTTAAGAATAAATAAAATTATGACGCAGTTATTTATTTTGAAGTTTTTCTTAATTTTCATATTTTATTTGAATAATTTGTGTGTTTATAGCCTTTTATTTATAAATAATCAATTATTTTTTAGAAAATAACTTTACTGGTTATATTTGTAAATAATTAATAGTTCTATTTGAAAAGCTTAGTTATTGGAGAAGGGAATGTTTTTGCTGACTTAGTAATTGTTGGTGAAGCTCCAGGATCTCAGGAGAATGAGGAGGGAAGACCTTTTATAGGTAGATCAGGGAAGTTATTAAGAAATCTTCTTTTACAATCTGGGATTAACTTATCTGAAGATATTTATTTTTGTAATGTTTTAAAGTGTAGACCCACTAATAATAGAAAACCTACAATTGAGGAGATTAAAAAGCATAAGCCTTGGGTATTACAACAGATTCAATTGGTAAATCCCAAAATTGTTATTCTCACTGGTGCTACAGCTATGTACGCAATTCTAGGTATAAAAAAACCAATCTCTTCGATTAGAGGTAAGTGGATTGTAAAAGATGGAATTGAATACAAAACAATTTTTCATCCTTCCTACTTATTGAGATTTTCACAGAGAGAAATTAATAATCCTTATGGATTAACGTTAAAAGATCTTCAAAATGTAAGAAATAGACTATATAATTTATAGATAAGTTGGGTTTTACCTAGATACCTTAGATTTGATGTCTTTAACTAAATCAAAAGAACTTAATAATCTTTCTAAAAGGTATTCAACTCAGATTGAAAGAAGAATAACAAAGACCGTAATGGTAGGAGATGTTGGAATAGGAAGTGATCATCCAGTAAGGATTCAGTCGATGATAAATGAGGATACTATGGATGTAGAAAATGCAGCAATGGCGATAAAAAGACTACACGATGTGGATTGTGAAATTGTCAGACTTACAGTACCATCAGTGGCTCACGCTAAAGCAGTTGGTGAGATTAAGGCAAAGCTGAAAAATAGTGGTATTAACATTCCTCTAGTAGCAGATGTTCATCATAATGGTATGAAAATTGCTATGGAAGTTGCAAAGCATGTTGACAAAGTTAGGATTAATCCAGGCTTGTTTGTTTTTGAGAAATCTGATCCTACTAGAACAGAATACAGTTTTGAAGAATTTGACTCCATAAAGAATACTATTTTAAAAAGGTTCACTCCTCTCGTAGAAGTTTTAAAATCTCAAAATAAGGCCTTAAGAATTGGTGTTAATCATGGCTCTTTATCAGAAAGAATGCTTTTTACCTATGGAGATACACCTTTGGGTATGACTGAGTCCGCGATGGAGTTTGTCAAAATTTGTGATGAGCTTGATTTTCATAATATTATTATTTCAATGAAGGCATCCAGAGCTCCAGTAATGATGGCTGCATACAGGATGATAGCTGATAGATTAGACAGTGAAGGTTATAATTACCCGTTACACTTAGGAGTTACTGAAGCCGGTGATGGTGACTATGGGCGTATAAAAAGTACTGCAGGAATCGCAACACTACTCGCAGAGGGATTGGGGGACACCATTAGAGTCTCACTTACTGAGGCTCCTGAAAAAGAGATACCAGTTGGCTATTCAATTTTGCAATCTTTAGGACTTAGAAAAACTATGGTTGAATATATTAGCTGCCCTAGCTGTGGAAGAACTTTGTTTAATCTTGAAGAAGTTGTTAATAAAGTAAGAGATGCTACCTCACATTTAACTGGGTTGGACATCGCTGTGATGGGATGCATTGTTAATGGACCAGGTGAAATGGCAGATGCAGATTATGGATATGTGGGTAAAGGAAAAGGAACCATTGCACTATATAGAAGAAAAGAGGAGATTAGAAGAGTCCCAGAAGATGAGGGTGTCCAAGCTTTAATTCAACTTATTAAGGATGATGGCAAGTGGATTGAACCTGAATAAAAATTTTAATTAATGTTAGATACTAATTTTCAATTCTCTTTTATGAAGGGGGTAAATAAACTTTGAATTTTAAAAATTCTTATAAAGTCAAGTCTTTTTTGTTGTTTCCAATTTTTTTTTCGGGAGTAATTTTTGGGTATTCTGTAGAATCCTCTATTTTAAAAAATAGTAATAAAGAAGTCATAGACCATGTATGGCAAATTATATATAGAGACTTTTTGGATTCTGACGGAAGTTTTAATAAATCTAACTGGATCAAAGTAAGAAAGAATTTACTTTCAAAAAAATATCCAAATTCAGAAGTTGCATATAAAGCGATAAGAGAAATGTTGTCTAAGTTGAATGATCCCTATACTAGATTTTTAGATCCCAAGCAATTCAATGAGATGAGAATTGATACCTCCGGAGAATTAACTGGAGTTGGGATTCAAATTATAAAAGACACTGATGCAGATGAACTTATTATCGTAAGCCCAATAGATGATTCTCCTGCAGCCCAAGCAGGTATAAAGGCTAAAGACCGAATAATATCTATTGATAATATTTCAACGAAAGGTTTAGATATTGAAGATGCAGTAAAACTTATAAGAGGTAAAAGAGGAACTAAAGTGAATCTTGGAATCTTGAGAGATGGTAAAAATCTTTATAAGACACTAGTAAGGAAAAAAATTGAGATTAAGTCTGTTGTTAGCAAGATAAACAATACAAAAGAAGGAATATTGGTTGGGTATGTAAGAATTAAGCAATTTAATGCAAATGCATCAAAAGATATGAAAAGAACTCTTGTAGATTTGGAAACAAAAAAAGTCTCAGGTTACGTTTTGGATCTAAGAAGTAATCCAGGAGGTTTATTGGATTCAAGTATTGAAATTTCTAGACAATTTATCAATAATGGAATAATTGTTAGTACTTTATCTAAAAATGGTTTAAAAGTAGTAAAAAAAGCTAATGGAAGTGCTATTACTAAAAAGCCACTAGTTGTATTAGTTAATGAAGGTTCAGCAAGTGCTAGTGAGATATTATCAGGAGCAATTAGAGATAATCAAAGAGGAAAATTAGTAGGAAAGAAAACATTTGGTAAAGGGCTTGTACAATCTATGAGAACTTTAATCGATGGATCTGGATTAACAGTTACAGTTGCGAAATACTTAACTCCTAATGGAACAGATATTAATAAATTCGGAATCACTCCTGATTTAGAAGTTAATATGAATCTTACACCTATACTTCCAGAACAAATTGGAACAAGGCGAGATAAACAATACAAAGCAGGCGAAAATCTATTACTAAAAGCCATAAAAGAGCAAAATTCTTTTAAAAGCTATTTACCAGATATAAATAAATTTAGGGTACGATCAAAGAAAGGATCCAATGTTAAATATGTTCTTTAATACGCCTAAAAGCTCATATCTAACATCCTTTTAATTGGGATATAAGCTTTTTTTATTATCTCAGGATTAAGTTCTATAGAAGGATTCTGATTTGTGATACAATCAAGAATTTTTTCCAAGGTATTTAATTTCATGTAGGGACACTCATTACAATTACAACCTTCAATGTCAGGCACTTCAATGAAAAATTTATTGGGTTCTTTCCTTTTCATTTGATGAATTATTCCGGGTTCAGTGAGCACCATAAAGGTCTTAGATTCATCTGTGCTTATAAAATCAAGTAACTTGCTAGTTGAGCCGATATAGTCTGCAAGCACTAGCAAATTCTGACTACATTCTGGGTGAGCGATAACTTTGGATTCTGGATGTTCAAATTTTAATTTCATAAGAGCCTCTTCGCTAAAAGTTTCATGTACTATGCAACTACCTGGCCAAAGTTTTAAATCTCTTCCTGAGTTCTTTTGGACCCATCTACCAAGATTTTGATCAGGAGCAAAGATTATTTTTTTTTCTTTTGGTATTTTATTTACCAAAGAAACTGCATTACTACTAGTACATATAAGATCACTTTGTGCTTTGACTTCAGCAGTACAGTTTATATAACTAACTACATAATGTTCAGGATTGGCTTCCCTGAATTTTCTAAATTCTTCAGAAGGACAGTCATTTGCTAGTGAACAACCTGCATCTATATCAGGTAATAAAACTGTTTTATCAGGGCAGAGGATTTTTGCAGTTTCTGCCATAAAATGTACACCACAAAAAATTATTACATCTGCATCAGTATTTGCAGCTTTTCTTGATAGCTCAAGTGAATCGCCAATGAAATCAGCGATGTCTTGTATTTCAGGAGCTTGATAATAATGTGCGAGTATTATGGCGTTGGCATTTTTGCACAACTTCTTAATCTCAGAAATTAATTCTTCTTCTGTTCTGATAGATCCTTTATTCGGTTTAGAAGTTGTGCTTGTCAGGATTTAGAATGTATCTTGATTAATTATATGCTTTAAATAAGAAAATTCTGACAAATTTAAAAATTGCTATTATTGGTGACTGTCACGGACAATGGTCTGAAAAGGATATAAAGATTTTATCGATTATTAATCCTAATTTTGTTCTATTTGTAGGAGATATTTCTGATGGAGATATCAAGACTATCAAAAAAATAAATTATCTTGATATCCCTGCATTCGTAATATTAGGAAATCATGATAGAGGTTTCGATAAATCTGGCGATAAGCTTCTAAAGCAAATTCGTATTCTTAAAGAAAAATATTGCTGTTGGGACTTAAGGCTTTTTAATGAAAATATTAATATTTTAGGAGGAAGACCATGTAGCTCAGGAGGAGGCTTTTATCTCTCAAGAGAAGTTCTTGGGGTATATGGACCTCTGACAGAGAACGACTCAGCAAAAAGAATAATTGACAACGCTTTAAAGTCTAGAAAAGATTTGCCCCTAATTCTTCTCGCACATTCAGGCCCAACTGGATTGGGTTCAGATCCAAATAGTATTTGTGGTCGAGACTGGAAAATACCCTCTTTAGATTGGGGAGATAGAGATCTATCTATTGCGTTAGATAAAATACAAAAGCAAAGATTTGTAGATCTGGTTGTTTTTGGCCATATGCATCATTTATTGAAAAGGAATCAAGGGTATAGAAAAATGTTCAAATTAGATAAAAGAGGTACTGCCTATTTAAATGCTGCAGTTGTTCCAAGATATAATTATGGATTAGATGGAAACTTATCGGTTAATTTTTCATGGGTAGAGTTTAATAAAAATAAATTAATTTATGTTTCTCAAAGATGGTACTCAGAGGAAGGTGAATTGAAAGATGAAAAGATTTTATTTAAGCAAGAATCTTAAATAGATTATTTAGATTTCTGGTTCTTTATATCTTGAAAATAAAGTTTGCGATAACAAATAGCCACATATCGCAGCAGCAGTAAATGCTAGACTATTTTTTATCAAGGGAAGAACATTTGTTGTACGTGAAAGAATAGGTGCTAAACCAAAAATGCCAAATAGCATACCCCACAAGGGAGATAATAAAGCTAAAAAACCAATAGAAATAAATTCATTATCCTTTCTTGGGGCAGCTGAAAATCCTGCAACCAAACCACCTAAAATCGAAGTACACAATGTCCAGATATATTGTTCTTTTGGAAGACCTGGTACTACCTGACATCCTCCCTTATTTAAGCATATTTTGACCGCATTAATTGCATCTAAGACAGCACCATCCTCTCCATGATCTCGTACATAGTATTGGTTCCCAAATCTGGTTTGTAGTTCAACCCAAAATAAGCGTGGCAAGAAAGGAAAGTATGCGTCTCCAACATTGAAGTTTAAAAGATTTCCCCCTCTTGGATCTGCTATAACTAGTAAGCTTGTATCATCAAGATTCCAAAAATCTTTTATAGCTAATCCTGGAGTACTTTCAAATTGTGAGAGATATTTAATTTTCCAGCCGCTTTCTTTCTCGAATTTATTTAAGTTATCTTCTAGAGATTCTTTTTGGCTGGGACTTAAAGTTTTTGCTAAATCGATGATGGGAGTATTTTCTTTAGGTAAAAGTTCTGGATTATTAATAGCAAAGGATGGATTATTAAAAAAGACTATAATTATTAATAGAAAAACACTACATACGTAGTTAATCTTTGTAAACATAGCAAAATTTCATCTATTCATATTCTTACTTATGAAAAGGTTTCCTGCGAATTGTCCAGAGTGGTTACAAAAAAAATTTTTAAAAAATGGTGGAACTATAAGCTTTCATGAATATATGAATATTGTTCTTAATGACTCTCTTGAGGGATATTACGGAAGTGGAAAAGCAAAATTAGGTATTAAAGGAGATTTTGTTACATCTCCTTCTATGTCGGATGATTTTTCTTTTTTTTTAGCAATGCAAATTATGCAATGGGTTAAACAAATATTAAATGGTCTAAAAGTAAATAAAACACTAACAATACTTGAATTTGGTTCTGGAGATGCTTCTTTGATAAAAGGCATAATTGATTATTTTTTTAAAAATGAAAAAAATATTCTTCAAAAAGTTTCTTTTGTATTAATTGAAATTAATAAAGGCATGATTGATAAACAAAGAGATAATTTGAGTGATTTTATTGATAAAGGAGTTGATATATCTTGGAGTGATTTTAACGATTTGGGAGATCAAAGTATTAATGGTATTATCATCGCTCATGAAGTCTTAGATGCATTTCCTGTTGAGAGAATTCAATACTTAAATGGTCATATTTACAGGCAAGGAATATCATTTATTGAGGAGAAAGGATATCTAACAACGCAATCAATACCTCTTAATGAAGAAATAAAAGAATACTTAATTTATCTAAAAGAAACTATTGGAGTATGTTTACCGCCTCAAGATGCACCAGAGGGATGGGCGACAGAATTACATATAAATAATTCTGGTTGGTTAAAAAGAGTTTATGAAAAATTTAATAAAGGAATTTTACTAATTATTGATTATGCTATTGAATCATCAAAGTATTATTCGAAAAATAAATTTGATGGAACACTTCTCTCATACAGAGCACAAGTTGCTACTAGTGATTTTCTTCAAGACCCAGGTGACTCTGACATAACAGCTCATTTGTGTAGTGATGTTTTAATTAATCAAGCAAAATCAAAAGGGTTTAAATTTTTGGGTTTAATTAAGCAAGGAGAAGCCCTACTATCCCTTGGATTATCTCAAAAACTTTATGAAATTCAAGATAGCTATCAGAATGATTTATCTAAAGCCTTGCATAAAAGAGAGGCATTATTGAGATTGGTAGATCCAGTTTGTTTAGGTGATTTAAAATGGTTTATTTTTCAAAAAACAAGTGGGACAAAGAAATTTGACTCGAAATGTATATGTTAATTAAATAAATACATGAAATCAGAGTCTCTTATATTATCGTAAATATCTACTTTTCCAAGTTTTGTAGGCAAAACAAATCTCATTTTGCCTTCTTTTACTTTTTTGTCTCCCATAAGAATCTTAAGAATCTGATCCTTTGGTATTTGAGGTATTTTTACAGGCAAACCGTATTCTTGAATAAGCTTGTTTTGCCTTTTTAATTCATCTTTCTTCCATAAACCTTTCGTTACTGCTATCTCGCCTGCAATTCTCATCCCAATAGATATTGCTTCAC
>CEUU01057074.1_pt1 | contig 17422 bp, 21 predicted proteins | sample 531321 | NCBI WGS metagenome assembly CEUU01 (sample SAMEA2622658, study PRJEB7988) | marine metagenome | isolation source: saline water (ENVO:00002010), including
TCATCAGAATCGTCATCAACGGTAACTTCTTGGATGTCCTCTTCAGCTACTGGAGCTTCGATTTCATCGGATTCTTCTACCACTTCCTCAGCGTTTACCAACCTCTCGATTAATTCGGATTTCTTACCAGAAACTGGAAGACTACGTTCTTTCAGTAGTACCTTTAACTCAGCAACAGTCAAGCCTTCAAATTCTTCTGCCATCTATATCACTCCTTGCTCAGGAGGTATATCCCGTCTTGGAATACCCTCCTGTCTCTATTCTTTACAACTACACAGCGTTCTATATTTGCTGCAGTTTGTCCAACATTCTCTTTGTCGATACCTGTGACAGTAACCTCTACTTTGTTACTTACCTTGACATCAACACCATTGAGAATATTCGCTCTTCTAGGAACCTTTTCTCCGAAATAATTGTTGACAACGAATTCTCTACCTTTGACTTCTAAGGTCATTGGAAAGTGGGAGTAGAAGGCTTTGAGATTATACTTGAAACCATCAGTAACGCCTTTTACCATGTTGTTCAAATGAGCATTCCATGTTCCTGCCAGTGCTTTGATTTTCTTTCTTGGTAAATCTGCTCTAACGATTAGGGCACCGCCTTCTTGGAGTAGGGAAACTGAGGTGCTGGTAAATTCTCTTGATAGTGACCCCTTCGGCCCACTGATTGTTACGACGCCATCTTCACTGTAATCAGCTGTTACGCCATCAGGGATGGTTACGATATGTTCGATTCTGTCGATTTTCACCATTTTCTCACCTCAATAGACATAGGCCAGCAGTTTGCCGCCTATTCTTGCATCTTTAGCATCATAATGATGCATTACACCTGAATTTGTTGTCAGAATTAACAAACCAAAATCTTGTGCAGGAAGATATCTTGTCTCCCATTGCTCATACTCTTGCCTTCTGACACTGTGACGAGGTTTTACTGTCCCACAGCGGTTTATCGCACCGCGCAGTTCGACAGTATAACGACCGCCGCGACCGTCTTCAGTTCTTTCGATATTTCCTACATAGCCAGATTTTTGCATAATCTCCAAAACGTTACCAAGCAACTTGGAAGCAGGGGTTAGTTCTACATTGAACTTACCTGCTTGCTCTGCATTATACATTTTTATTAGCGCATCATTTAACGGGTCAAATTGCATTTTTATTCCTCCTTAACTCATCTTTTTGAATCCTATTTCCGGCCCAACTTCTCTGAAACACTGACGGCATAACCTAAGACCATGCCTTCTGATTAGTCCACGACGACGTCCACATCTCCTGCAGCCGATTGTTCGTCCAATTCTTTCTCCGTGATCTCTTGCCATTCTTACTCCTCCAGTATTTCGATTTTGAAATTGTCTACAAACCATGCCCTTGATTCATCTGCAGTAACCTTGTGACTCGTTGGAATCTTACTCTTGGCTCTTCTTCTGCGACTAACTCTGTGACCTGGTCGTTCCAAAACTACGGTGATATCCATGCCATAAATCCCAATATCTGGGTCATATTTCTGACCAGGGAAATCAGTGTAATCACGAACGCCAAACGATAGATTACCTTCTCTATCAAAATTCCATGATGGTATCAGATTTTCTCGGCATGAAAAGGCGTCGGTAAGGAACTGCTTGATTTTTTCAGAGTTCCTGATAGTTGCCTTACAGCCGATAGGTGCGCCTACTCTAACTTTCAAATCACGATTTTGGATTTTACCAAGTGTTCTCTGTGGCTTTACGCCAGTTACCATCTCTAGCACATTTTCAGCGTTTAGTAAGCGGTCTCCGCCCTCGCCAACACCGATGTTGACACAAACCTTGGAGATTCGTGGGGTCATCATTGGGTTACTTGAGGTCATTCAACAACCTCCGTAGAAGGTAGTTTTTCGCTACCAATTGCAAATACATTTGACATTACAGTGCCGAATTCACCAAATTGGACCTCATTGGGCATGCTCGAGCGTTTGACGATATATTCCGAAACTTCGGCAAACTCGCCAACGTGAGCACCGCCTGTAAGGTAGCATTTAGTTCCTTCAGAGAATCTTATGTGTTCCTTGATTTCTTGTGTTGGTAAGGCTATTACCAGCGAATCACCTGTGCTGTATTCAGCAGCGTCGTCGACTAAAATATTCCTGCCGTCATGCAGATTCAATTGCGTTTTACCACCTTTTATTGTAGTTTTGCCGTTGATTCGGCAGACTTTTGTTTCAGCTTCTTTCTTGGAAATAGGTCTGTATCGCAATCTACCTTTACGGTCTATTATACAGCGATAATTTTCTTCCCCAAGTGTCAATACATCCATGAATCCAATACCACGACGGCCATCCTTGCAAAGTCTACCGTCAATCGATACCAAATTATTGTGAAGGATGTGGCGAACTTCTCGGGCTGACTTTGCCAACCCTAACACATCTCTAATCACAACTCTCACAGGCATACATAGTTCAAGTGCGTGGGCGCCTGCAGTAGCACGGGTAACCCAAATTGAGGTCTTACGTGGCAGTGGCCAACTTCTTGGCATTGCTAGTCGCTTTAGATGATTGCTGCTTCCCATATCTTTCAACTCCTATTTCCGGTTAGTTGTTGGACTCGATATTTATCGGTTTCATCCAACTTCACAACGACAACATTTGAAGCACTAACCGGGACGGCTTCCTCTTTGTTATCTGATTTACTGGCTTTAGCACCTTCAATGTACAATCTGCCACTGTTTGAATCAATTCTGAGCACCGGGCCAGACAGTGCCTCCGCATTTCTGGTCCCGCCATGCCGCTTTCCGCCATAGGCAAGATCGCCTCTGACTACCTTTACTGTGTCACCAACCCTTACGGTCACAGTTCTGACCCCATCAAATCTCGAATCGGGTTTTTCCAACTGTAATCTAGCAGATAGCCGCTTTCGCTTATCATGCTTCGGAGCATTAAAATGCGCTTTTCTTTGCTTTCCTGGTTTCATACTTTTTACCATTATATCACCTCAAACAATTTGCTTAGCATTTGCTGCAATTCGCGGCCAGCGCTCAGCAGCCTCTCTAGATACTGGTCCTTTGATATCAGATCCTTGCACGTCGCCTTTTTCATTAGTGATTACACATGCATTATCCTCAAACTGAACCCAAGTACCGTCGACCCTTCGGAATGGTCGCTTTTGACGAATTATAACTGCATTAAACATCTGCCTTCTAGTGTCTGGTGTACCTTTTTTGACAGATACTTTGGCAATGTCTCCAACGCCACCCGCCGGATACCTTCGCATTGTACCACCAAGTTTCAGAATATTGACAATCTGGACTACCTTTGCCCCGGTATTATCGGCAACATGTAGTCTTGCCGAGGTGGGCAAGCCACGAGTTTGTTTACCAGCAATACCTCGCATCAGGACTCACCTCCGTTGATTTCAACAACACAAAATGCTACGGTTTTGGATAGCGGACGACATTCCATCACCTTGACTGAATCACCAATGTTAACTTCGCCAATGCATGAAGGTAGATGAGCCGAAACAACACTGGTGCGCTTTTCAAAACGTTCATATTTTTGCATGTATCTAACATTGTTCCTCTCCAACGTGATTGTTTTCTGCATGCCAACCTTAGAAACGGTGCCTTCTAGAACTTGTCCTCTCAGGCGCAGGCTTCCATAAAATGGGCAGTTTTGGTCTCCATCCCACTCACCGGTGGGGGGTTTTACATCTATTCCTATATCTCGCATGGTATCAAGCCATCCTATATCTTCGGTGGGTTCGGTTTTCTGGGCGTTGTCCCACCAACGCCCCATCTATCACGACATCGCTGTCGGATATTGTGAATTTTATACTAGATTTGCCAAGTTTGACAAGCTTATCTTGTGATTTTATGGTTATCGTTCGTTTGGTTTCATCAATAACAGTCCCCTGCTTATCGATTAAGGTGGCATCATTGGATTTTACGACGTTTAGAGTCTTACCCAGCCAGTTATCGTTGTAAATATTCATCCTTATCTCACCTCCACATTAAATCCATTATTTTTGAGTACGATTGCTGCTTTCTTTTTGTGATCTCCTTGAAGTTCAATTGTTCTACCTTTCACCGTTCCACCTGCAGCACATTTATTCTTGAGTAGTTTCGCTAGTTGATTAATGTCAATTGCTGAATCCTCCAAACCCTCTACTTTTGTAACAATCTTTCCGTATCTTCTTCTGTCTGTTGATAGTATTGCACATTGTTGCTCCTTTGCGATTTCTTGACATATACATAATTCACCTGGTAGTCCACAAACACTGCAAATTCCACTCATCATGCAAACTCTTCTCCTTGATTATCCGTTGTTCATGTGTGTCTTTAGACGAGCAATACTTCGTCGGGTTGCTTTGTAGGCACCGATGCTTGCAGGGGTTCCGCCGAGTGATTTCTCAGCCCTCAACTGCAGTAGTTCTTCTTGTAACTCAAGGAGTCTGGCTTCTCTTGCTTCAGCACTCATTGCGGCGATTTCACGATTGGAAACATAACTCATTCGCTCACCTCCTCAACAACTTCAACCTCTGTAGTCTCAGATTCAGAGCGGATTCTCAGCTCTTCTTCTGAAAAGACGCTAATCTCGTGCGGTAAGGTAATGCCCTTACGCATAATTTGAACTGTAACACCGATAGTTCCAAGTTTCTTGACCGCTACTGCATAACCTTTGTCCATAAATTGTAGAGCAGTTTCACCACAATACTTTACGTGTCCAAGAATAAATTTCTGTGTGCGGTTTCTCGCACCGGTCAGTTTACCGGCAACAGTAACGATAACACCTCGGGCGCCAGCATCCATGATGTTGACAGCTGCGGAGGCTCCTGCTCTCCTGTAATACCATCCTCTTTCCAATGCTGAGGCGATTTTCTGTGCCATGACCTGAGCGTTGAGGGTTGGATTCTCTACCTCCTCAACAGATAATCGAGGATTGAATAGTTCAAATTCGTCGCTCAATCTCTTTTGCAGGTCGTTGATAATTTTACCACGCTTGCCAATTACTCTTCCCGGTTTCTCTGCTCTGATTTCGACAGCTGTTCCGTTAGGAGTCCTGTTGATCGTTAGCCCGCCGAATCCTGCGGTTTTGGTATTTTCCATCAGGAATTCCTTGACTAGTTGTCGCTCAACGTTTCTGTTGACAATTGTTCTAAGTATACTTTGCTTTCCACTCATGATATCCACCTCAGAATTCGTCCTCCAATTCATCGTCAACTGTGTTGAAATCCTCTAAGAAAATTTCCAAGTTGACCTGATAGTGATTAGAAGGAGTTGCTCTGCCGCGCGCTCTCGGAATGAAACCTCGCTTAATTTGCCCGCGATGTGCAGCGATGTGAGTAATCTCCATCTCCTCAGCATCGATGTCCTCGTATTGATGTCTGGCGTTGTCCATAGCACTTTGAATTAACTTGATGACTGCGCGAGATGCTTTGACTGGATAACGACCGGGTCCAACTCCACCTTTGCGGTGGCCGACCATGGATGGCCCGCTGCGCTTACGCTTTTTGTTGCCACTCCCTAATCGGTATGGCACTGCTACGGCTTTCCTTCGGACATCTGCACGATCGGAATCTATTCGTAGGACTTCGTTCAGGTAATCTATAGCACTACCAGCAGTCATATTCTTTACTGCTCGACAAACCTCAAAACAATGCTTTGCGTGCATGTCAACATTTACTGCTCGAGCTGATGCCATTCTGCTGCCTTGAAGCAACTGTGTGAACCCTTTCTGAGGCAGTTGTTGCCTCTTGCTCCTTCTATCCATTTGTCTCTGCTTTACCATAATAATCGCCTCACTTCAACGCAACGTGCTTTGATGAACGGGTAGCACCTACACCAGGACCGCTGTGGGCCACATTCTTTCTTGTCAAGGCAAATTCACCGAGATAATGTCCAATCATCTCTGGTTTGATGTCGATTTCGACAAAGTTTTGACCATTGTAGATAGCAATTCGGCGACCGACAAACTCTGGCAGAATGGGCATATCCCTTCTGTGAGTTCTAACAGTTTTTGCGTTACCTCGGCGCATTCTTGCTAGGAAATGTTCGTTCTCAACAGACATTCCACGACCTATTGACCTTCTCGCCCTTGATGGTAGAAGTTGAATAATTGAAGTTTCCGAATCCTCAGATGGCCAGAGATCCATTCCTGATAGTTCGTCCATTGTAAAACCACGATAGGTAAATTCCTTCTTTACTCTACCAGTTGTTGTTGACAAGCGTTTTCTAGCCTTCCTACGGCTGGCTTTTGGAGTCATAAACGACTTCTTTTTCTTGCGTCCCATATCATTTCACCTCAAATCTTCTTTCCTCGGCCTCTACCGGTTCTTCTTGGAGCAATAATTCCAACCTTGGCACCAGGCGGCGTTCCACGAGCCACGGAGTTTGGTCCGTGAACCGCTTGATGGTTTCCACCACCATGTGGGTGGTCAACTGGATTCATAGCAACACCACTAACATGCGGGTACAATTTACCTCTGGCTTTTGCCTTGTAGTGTGCAGCCCCAGCGGTTCTTAGTGGCATTTCATCTCTTCCGTGACCAGCAAGCACGCCGATGGTCGCTCGACAATTTGCTGACAATTCCTTCAAAGCACCAGATGGCATCCTTATGCGGACTTTGTCGCCAATTTTTGCTTCAACATAACAGGAATTGCCTGCCGATCTAGCGACTTTTCCACCGTCACCTGGTCTCAATTCGAGGTTGTTTATCGCAGTTCCTTCAGGGATACTACCAATGTTGGTAATGTTGCCTGGTCTCAGCGACACGTTTTCACCGACGGCTACACTGCTGCCAACTGATAATCCTTCAGTAGCCACAACCAGTGTCGTATCGCCATCAGGGAGTTTAATTCTCGCAAGCGGAGCTGTATGGACGGGGCTGTGTATCAAGTCGGTTACTTCACCGACTATACCGTTCTCCCTCGGCATCTTATTTGAACCCGGGAATCGGTGACTTGCCACGCGGTATCGTGGCGATGATCCTTTTCTCTGTGCACGTATTCTTTTACCCATGATTTTCACCTCAGAATGCTCCTAGACGCATTGCTGCATCTTCGGCGTCATAGCCTTCTGCAAGTTTTACAGAGGCATGCTTACCATGCTTTGTGTTTCTTACATTGACTTTCTCTACCTCAACATCAAAAATTGTTTCAACCGCTTTAGCAATCTCATTTTTTGATGCACTTCGTCTAACGATGAATTCGAGCCTTTGTTGGGTAGACCTTGCTTCCATGGATTTTTCTGTCAACCATGGTTGAATGATTATATCGTATGCGTTCATAATATCACCTCAGTTAAGTGCCTCCAATGCAGATTTGGTAAATACTGTTAATCGACCAACATCGCCACCGGGGGCTAAATCTTCTGCGTTCAAGTCCTTTGCAGCAACAACATCCACACCGGGAAGATTGCGTGCTGCTTGGGCTAATCCGGCCTTTTCCTTGACCACCAGTAAAATAGATTTCGGGGTTTTGTGAACTCTACCCCTCATAGTTGCTTTTCCGGCACGTATTTTTCTGCCATCTCTAGCCCTCTGCAAGTCATCGCCTAAGCCAAGTTCGTTGAAGATGGCTAGTATTTTCCTCGTTGCTGAGCCGTGATTGAAGGCTTCAATGTCATAATTCTCGGATTTTCCATCTCTGACCTCGACATAGCTCCCCAAAATAATCGGTAGACTTTCGACATCATCAGAGATTCTGTGACCTCTGGAACTTACCGTCGCAAGATCGAGGGTCGCTGTGAGTGCCGAGTCCCTAGCCAACTTACGCTCTTTCTGGTTTAGTTTTCTTGCCCAGTTCTTTTCTACCTTGGGGCCATGAGCCCGTCTACCGCCTAGTGTGTGTGGGTTTTGAGCACCACGACGTTGTCCAGTTCTTCGCATGATTCTGGATACACCACGTCCCTTACCCCACCACTCGACTGAGTGTTTCATACCGGCCATTGGCCGCTTTTTTCCTTGATGGGGTCTGGAACCGTAGGGTTGTCGACGATTAGCACGACTGGATGCTACCGCAAGTTTTACCAAATCTAGTCTTAATGGGGTTGTGAATGACTCTGGCAAAGTTACCTTGGAGCCATCTTCAACGGATATTTCAAAAGTGTCTTGCAAGCGTCCAGCATCTAACTCATCAGCACTGATGGTATTTGTGATATCTTTAACCGCGATTTTCATATTCAGGCCCCCTGTTTAGACGCAGTGCTTACGTAAGTAATCTCGTAGTCATGAAGTTTCTTGGTCGAGCCTCTTGTAGCGTCTCTAAATCTAATTAGGCGTTTCGCTGGCCCTGGCACACTTCCCTTGACTAAAATGTAATCTGATTTTACCTCTCCATAATGTAAGAAACCACCCGCTGGAGTAATTGAATAGTCTTCAGGGTTTGCTACTCGAAGTATTCTTTTGTTATATTCAGTTCTCTGGTGATATCCTGTTTGACCGCCTTGTCTGATAGTCTTTCTTACATATCCTGTTCCAAAGTCTCCCATGTTTCCGTGCTGTCTGCGTTTCTTGGAATTCTTGTGAGATTGTAATTTTCCGCCGAATCGCCTGATTACACCTTGCCATCCGTAACCTTTTGTTACAGCAACAATATCTGTCAGTCCACCTTCCTCAAAGCAGTCTGCGAAGGAGAATTCTTCACCCAGCTTTTCTTTGGCGTAATTCAACTGCTCCGAACTAGTACCGCCGTCCAAGCCGACCTCCATGACATCAGGCACCTTGGTTGGAACGCCAGAAATCTGGGTTGGTTGGGTGGCGACTATGATTCTAACTTCACACAAATCTGCATTTTCTAGGTTTTCAAAGTGCTTATCAGCGTCGTGTTCTTTGCGTTCTGGAAGACGCTTAAACAGGTCACTGAATGCTTCTGCAAGTTGTTCTGCGTCGACCCATGCTTCACCAACTGCTTGCTTGCCATATGGTGTCATTTGATAGCCTCGGACTCCGAGAATTCTCATCTTCGGGCATTCAACAACTGTCACAGGGATTCGCTTTTCCTGTCCTGCTGATGGGCTTCTAGGGTTTAAATCACGGGCTAGAATATGCGTCATACCGGCTTTCCAACCAGCAAATCCTTGTATTCTAACTTCGCTCGCTTCGGTTTTTGGCCACGATTTGACATGTCCAAATGTACGTCTAGCACGCTTTCGCGGGCTAAACGCCATCGAACCTCTTCGTGGGTGACTTCTTTTCGCCATTCGGATTCCTCCATTATTTCTACAACGCAGGGGCCCCACCGAGAGGGCGTACGAGGGCTCTTAGGACAGGAGTAGCCGTGACACTGCGCCCATTCCGACGAATGCGGAACAAGACTTTTGGGATCCTCAGGGGATGGCCCATTGTGTCTGGCTACTCACCTTTGAGCATCCATGCGACTTACCTTTGGTATATGAGTGGTTCGGTTGTTATTGGGATTGTGTCAATCGATTATACTGGCCAATTAGGATGAGATTTTTATGCGTTGAGGAAAAAAATTTGAAACATCATGCTTTTTAACCTTCGACCCAGCGTGGTTTCGATGCCTACCGTAATCCATCCGTTCCTCACAGAGGGAGTCGAGGCAAGGGCATATCAAATAAGAGCACTACAAACTGCTTTGACATCATCATGCTTGATGGTTATGCCTACCGGATTTGGCAAAACTGCAGTAGAATGGATGGTAATGGCTGAACATCTCAGGACCAGTGAAAAAAAAATAATATTAATCGCCCCTACAACTGGCCTAGTAGCTCAACAACAAAGAATGGCCAGAGAAATGCTAAATCTAGAAAATGAGGTTATTCTCAGATACACCGGTGAGACACCACCGGATAAACGGTCCGAAATATGGGGGCGAGGCCGAATATTAATGGCCACACCACAAGTTATCAGGAACGATGCTAGTTGCCATAGAATAAATCTAAGTGACGTTTCATTGATTGTTTTTGATGAAGCCCATCATGCGACTGGTAACCATGCCTATGCTCAAGTCGGTGATCTTTACAGGAACCAAAATCCAGACGGTTTCTCTCTGGCTGCAACAGCCAGCCCGGGCACAACCAAGGGAGCAATATATGAGGTCGCACAAAGATTAGGAATTGATAGTTTTGATGTTTCCACCAAAGATGAACCGCTATTGAAATCCTATGCTGTAACACTTTATGATGATGCAATTAATGTTGAACTTCCTGATGAACTCAAAGCACTAATTTTCCCTCTTCAAGAGCACCAGGCAAATGAAGTTGAGAGTATTCAGAGAATGGGTTACATGGGTCCGGTAAAAAACCTCACGAGTAAAATAATCACCGATGCCCAAAATGCTGCTAGTAAAGCAATCAGCAGGAGAGATGCGAGAGGCTACAATGCAGCAAAGAGAATTTCTGATATTCGTCGGATGCACATGCTGTTAGACCTCCTCAAAACCCAGGGAGTTAGAGCCGCACTAGCATTTCTAGATAAAGCTGAACATGACGGACGTAGCGGGGATCGGGCAACCAATAGATTTCTCGCAACGCCTGTAATACACAACTTCAGAACTAACGCTGACGACTTGGGTGAATTACACCCAAAAGCAGCAATAGTCGAAGAAATGGTAAAGCAAAAACTGACAAAAAAACCTGAATGTAAGATACTAATCTTCACTGAATTTCGGTATACAGTAACTAATTTGTTAAATTCATTGTCAAAAATTACTGGAGTAAGAGCGGCTAAATTCATCGGCCAGGCGACCAGCGGAAAACAAAAAGGCATGACGCAAAAACAACAACTGGCAAGGCTAGAAGAATTTAGAAACGGCGATATCAATGTATTGATAGCTACATCTGTTGGAGAGGAGGGGTTAGATGTTCCCGCAGCCGATTTAGTGTTGATGTATGAACCGGTGCCTAGCGCAATTAGGTCGATACAGAGGCGGGGACGGACTGCTAGACAACGGTCTGGAACTGTGAAGACGCTTATTGCCAAAAACACCCGTGATCAGTTTGTAAATCATGCTGCAAAAGCTCGGGAGCGCAAGATGTATGAGAATTTAGCAGCAATAAAACGAGATGGAAGGATTAAATTTAATCCTCGGGACACAACAGAACCGCTAAAATCCTTCAAAATCAGGCAAGAGAACATGATTGTTTCTGCCGAAGATTTTCTCTCGGGAGAACAGAGGAAATTTGAGAAACTATATCCGCAAGAAGCTAATATGGAAGCCGCAACGATAGCACCAGTCTTGGGAGAAAAAAATAATGCTTCCATAATTGCGCCAAAGGATAAAAGGCCACGTAACCAGATGGGGCTAGACCAATTTTTCCCTGGTAAAGAGACAGAAATTAGCCGAGAAGACATGATTAACACCGGCAATGCTGCGAATGCTCACATAGATAGCATGAGTGAAACCTCTACCTCAACCGTTACTCTTGACTACAGAGAGTCATCATCAACGCTGTCTGCCTACATCAGCAGTTTAGGAATCACAATAGAATATGACAACCTACAAACCGGTGACATATTGATCAATGACGATATATTAATTGAGAGAAAGACATCAAGAGACCTGTTAACATCAATAATCGACCAGAGATTGTTCAAGCAGTGCCAGAGAATGACCGATTCAGATATAAGACCACTATTATTGATTGAAATGGGAGAAATCGGCAATTCTGTTCATCCAAATGCGGTCTTGGGCGCATTGGCCCATGTCACGCTCGAATTAGGCATCCCCACTATTACAACTAAGAATTCAATGGAGTCTGCTCACTTAATTTTCCTCATCGCCAAGCAACATAGCAGTTTAACAACCGCCCTGAGAGATTACACAATTTATGAAGAAATTGATGAGAAATCAATAGATAGCATTTGCGAGGCCGCTTCTATAGAAATTCAACAAATGATAAACGAAAATGTAAGTTCAGAATATTTAGTCAAGAAATGGTCAGAAAAAGGGGTTTTAAAGCAAATTGAATTATTGTCCTCAATCACTGGACTGACACACAACAAATGTAGCAGCCTTATTGAAAGATTCAAATCGATTGGCGGGTTTTTCAAAGCAGAGTTTAGCGAATTGTCTGCGGCCCTTACCAAGGAAGAACACACCAGTATCTCGTGGTTATTTGAGAATTAACCGCCAATGAGGATTGCTCTGGTTCTGAGTTGGGCAAGCCTGTCGGGATAGTGCCCAAAAGCAAATGCTACTAACTCGGCTAAATGAACCACAGGAATACTGGTATTTTTGCCAGTTTTCCTGCCGGCCTTGGTTTGATAGGAGTCTAAATTTGCGTGGGACACAGTGCACGCACTGACCATTAGGTCTGCGCCGTTTGATTTGGCATCAGAAATTACAGAAGAAATCAACGACATAACTGGCTTTTCAAGCGTTAATAAAGATGGCGCACCGACACTCTGACATTTCAAATCATAGTTTATCGGAATCCCACCGAGTGCTACTATTAGCTGTTCGAGGTATGTTGGCATAAATGGGTCATCATTACCACAGAAGCCATCTCTTTGCATGTTAGGACCATAATACGGCGCAATCTTGAGTTCGATAGGATTGATTACCGCATCATTCACCTTGTCAAGGCCGATCTCTTCCACCAAGTAGTGCAATAGATGCCAAGAATCAGATTCACCTCTGTATTCTACCCCAGTAGAGCGGGCAATCAAATTGTTTAGCTGAGCTGCATAAACAGGGTCGTCTCTGAGGTCTTGAATGGTGTCTTTCATGATGCTATGGCTGGTTGCGCAAGTAGTCATAATATCGAGTCCTTTTTCCTCGGCTAGAGCCAGATTTCTAGCAACTAAGGCATGTTGTAATTTGCTCGATGCCTGCTTAATGATATTGCCTCCGTCACTAGTTGCTTCAGGTAATTCGATTAATTCTATACCCAAGGTTTTGCACAGTGGTTGTATACAATCTTCAACCTCCATCGAGGCGGCGCGGGCTACGTTACCTGGATAATAGGCAATCTTGGGCATCAAAATCACTCAAAACCTCTGGTCTATTTCGTTGAATAGCCCCACTACTTGATGGTGATTCTTTACTTTGGAATTAAACATATTTGGAATCTTGCCGATACCTGCTGGTGGTAATATCAACGCTTGCAAACTTCGGATAGGCGGGCCACCAGTTCTGGTAAAGCCTAGAACCATTCTTGCAGAAACACCATCAAAAATGTTACTTATCAAGCCAATGGGACCCAATACTTGTCTATACAGAGTTGTCTCGTTTAGTTTACCTGTCCACTTGACACTGCGGCCATACCATTTGACTAATCGTCCATGGGCGCCACGATAGTTAGTTTGATTGAGGATATATGACCTGATGTCATTCAGTCCTTTGGATGCTGTCTTGCCTTCTTTGCCGTATCGAGCAATTGAGGACAAATCGGCCTCGCCCCAAACACCAGCAGAGTGATTTAGCGAAGCGATTAAGGAGTTTTTGTACTTCTCTCCTGATCTTGGATCCATAACTCTATTCCATCGTTGTAGGTGGACACCTGGGCCCTCATATTTCCCATCATAAGCCACGGTGTCAGACATTGAGTGCAGTAATTGATAGGATTTTATGTCACTCATGATGTGTAAACTGACGGCTTGTTCTGACTCCATTGTTCCAACAGCATCGCCGTTGATTAGGTATTCTCCTTCTCTAGAATTTGATGACATCCATGGTTTTGCCTTCAGACGGTTCTCTTCGAAGCGAGAGAAGTCAACCATCAGGTCTCTGATGACAGGATAACCGGAAAGAGGTTCGATTTTCATGACTCCGTTAACTCCTATTGCCTCTGAGATACTGGTTATATCGGCAAGGACGAGTCTGCCATTGACTCGAACTCCAGAGGTTGGTGAACCGGTTCCATCACCTACCCTAAAGGTCAAACTTCCGTCTACATTATTTTTAATGGCAAATAACATTTCTTGGATTGACGCATTAGCAGGAAGTGAACAAACTATGGTGTCCCATCCAGATTCGGCTGCTGTTGGACAGTAGCGGAACATTTCAAGGGTTACAGTCAATTCCGATGTATCTACCATACCAGGAGCGAAGTCTCCGGAAACTTCCTCTTCATCACCACTAGTTCCAAATGCTATCATTTGGTCTAACAATTCAATTTGTAGATTCCCAGAGGAGTCAACACAGGCAATCTTTGGTAGTGCCTGAGCAACCCATGTTGTCCATGGTGGTTCAAAGTCAACATCACACAACTGAATGTTGTGAACTTGGTTGGCGCCCAATGACTGATATTTATCGTTCCAATCTACGCCGGCCTTGCAAAACTCATCGTATGCTGTGTCGCCGATTGCACATACGCTGAAATGCACACCATCGAGCGATGGGTTTTGAGAGTTAACTGACTGCCAAAGTGATTCAGCGTTGTCGGGCATTTCCCCTTCCCCCCAAGTCGAAGTGATAATCAGAGTTCTCTTATGACCTGCTAGTTTGGCTGCATCGAATCCATCCATGTCATAGACTGTTGGAACTAAGCCATAGTCTGCTGCTAGTTTGGCAGTCTTTTCCGCTAATCCGGATGCGTTGCCGGTTTGGGAGCCAAACAGAATGGCAAGCGAACGGTCGCCATCCATGAGGGCTTGTAGTTCTGCGCTCGCATCGCCTGATGCTGCTGGTGCGCTAGCTGAAGCGACTGGAGCGGCAGCAACCATTTCTGAATCATCTACCGTTATTGTTCCAGTATCTAAATCAGACATGACTTGCAAGGCAGAGTTGGCCCATTTTTCCCAAACAGGCTCATAATCTACATCGCACAACTGTATATCATGAACTCTGGTTGCTCCCAATTGATTCAGCTTAGCATCCCAGTCCAAGCCGGCCTTGCAGAACTCATCATATGAGGTATCTCCAATCGCGCATATTGAGTAGTTAACAGAATTCAAACTGGGGTTTTGTTCACAAGTTGCAGCCCAGATTGATTCAGCGTTATCTGGCATTTCTCCTTCGCCCCAAGTGGAGGTGATGATAAACAGGCGCTTTGAGTCCGAGAAATTATTTGGCTTTATGTCACCTATGTCTACAACTTTGGCCTGTAGATTGAATTTTTTAGCAAGTTTGGCAGTCTTGCCCGCGAGTTCTTCAGCGTTACCAGTCTGGGAACCGAAATAGATAGTTAGTTGCCTGTCAGGAACCTCCGGCATACTGCTCACCCAATATTCCCAAATCGCCGTAGTCTTTGAAGGTTGCTTGCTAACCCTTCATTAGAGCCTATTGAACCGGTAAATTTTCTGCTGACAAATCACATTTGGAAGTCGCCCATGTCTCCCATCTCGTCACCCATTGATACTCCCTTTGATGAGATAACGTCGTCAATTCTGAGAATCATAACTGCAGTCTCTGTTGCAGATTGAATCGCTTGTTCGACGACTCTAATAGGTTCGAGCACATTGGCATCACGCATATCCACGACACCGCCCTCATAGACATTAATTCCAGCATTTGATTGCCCATCTGCATGAGCTTTCCTTAGTTCTATCAATGTAGTGACGGGATCTAAACCAGCATTTTCTGCTAAAGTCCTAGGGATTATTTCCAGTGCTGAAGCGAAAGCTTCGATTGCCATCTGCTCTCTTCCACCCACGGTTTCGGCAAATGTTCGTAGGTCTCTTGACAACGCTGCGAGAACGCTACCGCCACCAGTTAACACCGCTCCGTCTTCCCAGGCAACTGAAACAACTCCAACTGCATCGTCAAATGCGCGACGAATCTCATCAACAACGTGTTCAGTTCCGCCACGAAGTAAAACAGAAACAGATTTTGCTTCTGGACATCCGGTGATGAATGTCATTTCTGATTCACCGATTTTCTTCTCCTCAACCTTTTCAGCATGTCCCAAATCATCTTTAGTCAAGTCATCAAGGTTGGTGACTATTTTTCCACTGGTCGCCTTTGACAAGGCTTCCATATCAGACTTTTTCGCTCTTCTTATGGCAAAAATGCCAGCTTTAGCCATGTAATGTTGAGCTAATTCATCGATTCCCTTTTGGCAAATCAAAACATTTGCTCCGGATTTTTCAATTTTCTCGACTAAACCGCGAATGTAATTTTCCTCCTCCTCAAGGAATTTTGACAATTGGTTGGGGTCTGTTATCTGAATTTTAGCATCGACTTCGGTTTTTTTGACTTCGATTGCGGAGTTAACCAGTGCTATCTTGGCACCTTTCATCGACCGCGGCATACCAGCGTGTACTCGCTCTTTATCGAGTATAATTCCGTCAATCAGCGTGGAATCCTTTATTGACCCCCCTTGACGCTTTTCGACTTTTATATCAGACAGATCAACAAGCCGTTGATCTGCTTCAATAATTCCAACGGCGTTAACAGATTTAACACAAATATCTGCCATGAATGACTTAACAGCACCGGCTGACTTACCAGTCAGTGCGGTTTTGGCTACTTCCATGAGAACTGAATCGTCATTTTTTGTCGCGATACCGTGGCTTTCCAACAACTCAACAGCCTTTTCAGCCGCAAGCCTGAAGCCCTCACAGATTACTGTAGGATGGACATTTTGCTCAATTAGGTCTTCACTTCGTTTGAGTAATTCCCCAGACAGAACTACCGCGGTTGTCGTTCCATCAAAACAATGTTGCTCTTGGGTCTTAGCGACTTCAATAATCATCTTTGCAGCTGGATGCTCTATATCCATTTCCTTCAAGATTGTTGCACCGTCATTGGTAATTACGACATCTCCCATTGAATCGACTAGCATCTTATCCATGCCCTTGGGCCCTAGTGTTGAACGAACCGCATCTGCAACGGCTTTGGCCGCTGCAATATTGTTTGATTGGGCTGTTCTTCCGCGTGTTCTTTGAGTTCCATCTTTCAGAATGAAAATTGGTGCCTGACCATTACCATACATAGTGTCGCCTCATCACTTGCGAGAGCAACCAAGATTTCAACCCTACGATTATGCTGAACAATGAGCCGAACTCAGTTTTGTTGATTTTGCGATAGCCACATCTCACCATAAGCGTTCCATTGCTCCATAGTCCACCCCTCTGGAAGACCTGATTCAGGTAGTGGCGGTCCAGTGTGGGCAGGAGCTTCTATCAATGGCGTGGAATCGACAACAGGATTACTTGGGATTGTTGGTTGGGCTGCTTGAGGTGGCATTGAGGCTGGCACGCTGGCAGGCGGACCAGAGGGGACTGTCGGCGCTGATATCACTGACTGATACGTGGCGGTTAAACTGTCTTGGTAACCTTCCTGCCCCCAATTCGCATACTCATCATCATCATCTTCGACACTTCTAAGAATTCTGACGGTGACAATAATTCCACCGAGTATTATAACAATAAACCCTAACCAAGTTGCGGCACCAGCAAAATCAAACCCAGCATCCGCATCATCGTTTGTTTCAATTATTATTTTCCGCAACTGTACCTGGATAGGTGATTGTGCAGCGTCACTAACTGTATCGGAGCGTGCCCAGAGAATAATTTCCGAATCAAATGTTGGATTATCTAGATTTAACA
>CEUU01017054.1_pt1 | contig 17260 bp, 13 predicted proteins | sample 531321 | NCBI WGS metagenome assembly CEUU01 (sample SAMEA2622658, study PRJEB7988) | marine metagenome | isolation source: saline water (ENVO:00002010), including
CCTCTTCAATATGTTCAATTACGACAATTGTGCCGTTTAGCACCTCTCCGTTGGACGATATGGCTTGATAATTATATTCGCCAACGCCCCATGTGCCATTGAACCAGACCAAAAACGACTCATTGCAATCTGACGATGAATTGTTTGAACTAGGATTGCACTCTTGTTGTATCGCGCCTGAGTCCCAGTCTGCCGAGCCGTTGTAGGCCCCGTCCCCGTCTGCGTCGAATACAATTCTGTGCGTAACATTGTCTCTTGAATCTGCATTGTACCACATTATCGAGTCATTGTATTCAATTTGGGTAGTGCCAGGCTGTAAATCGTTCTGTTTTATTATGACATTGAAGGTGCTCGCTGAATGTGCTTGTGTGGTTCCAGAGAGGATAACCAACGCAGCGACTAAGAGCATCGCCACCCGTGATTCTCGCCTCATACTGCTGGCCAACCTATATGCCTAAATAAATCAAATTAGCCAATTATAAATTTTATACCCGTTAATTGAAATAGAACAGATAGCAGCGGCAGTCATGCTTAGAAGGCAACTACGAGATGATGAAAGTGCGGCTGACAAGGTAATTGTTCTTGCGCTGGTTAGTCTTTTGACCGTCAGCGTTATCTCAGCAATAGCATACATGAACCTCGAATCAGATGAAAAACAAAGTGATTCGGTTAAGGAAATGGAATGGATTGACCCGGTTGTTGAAATTGAAGACGAGAATCATAGTCATACCGATTTAATGGCTCATCGACTGGCTACCAGCAATATGCAATTGATTGACTATCACAACCTAAATTGTGACGGTAATGTTGCACCTCCTGCTGAGCTTGACAATGTCGCTGGTCGGCCATGCTCCCCTGAATTCAAGAATGTCGCCCCGACACCTGGAGACTCCTCAGAAATATCCATTGAAGGTAACTTCATGGAAGATTGTGTCAAACATCCAGATGGTACAGGTGGCTGCTATGCCTATGTTTCCTCTTACAATCAGTTCGAAATACTGGACATCTCTGAACCAAACAATATCGTTCTGCTGTCAACATACTATGCTGAGGTTGGACGAATGATTGACATCAAAGTGACTCCAGATAATAATTGGGTCTTGGTTAATCATGAGCTCACTAACAGTGACTTGGACCCAATACCACAAGATGACGACGCCAACAGTGGCGCCAACAGGTTAGATGTTATCGATGTGTCAAACAAAAACCAGCCTATCAAGGTCGCTGAATGGAACAATCCGCCAGCCGGATTTCACAATCAAGATTTGCACGTTGACTGTGATTGGGAAAACGCCCCTGTAATCTATGCGCAAGAAGAGTGTCATCTATTCCTGTATGGTGCCGATCCATATCCGGAGATGGTAGAGGGAGATTCTGGAGTTTTCTACAAGGGAACCCAGATTTTCTATGTTCCTCTCGGATTTGAATCATGGCGGCCAGACGTCAACGATGAGGACCAGAACGTTAGCCGAGAAATCATTCGTTGGGGCGGCTACTCGCCAGAGCCAGAAACAACATGTGGAGGGTCGCTGTTCAATCACGACAATGTTTTCCACATCCACCCAATTACCGGACAAGCCCTGCTATACATCTCATATTGGGACGCAGGTCTGCGGATTGTTGACGTTTCTAACCCACCTCCTATTCCCGACCCTGAAGGAGTCTCGTGGCCTCAAGATTACGAGGTTGGACGATGGTTGGGCTGCCCCAGTGCCGATGATGGTTGGTACGGTCCAGAAGGTGGGGGGCACGCTAACATGACGCCGGAAGAATGGGGTGGTAGCAGCGGCGCTTTGAATGGTAATGGCTGGATTCACTACGCCGTACCTTACGACCACCTGTTGTGTAATGGTGCAGCTGAGACTGACCCTGTTGAGACCTGGCCTGCCGAATGTGGCACTGGTCCTGACGACCCTGTTTTTGGCATCAACTGGCGACACTTAACCATGATTGCTCCAGAGTATGGTACTAACTCTAACCACACCGGCTACATTTGGACTATTGACACCACAGACCCCGCTAAACCGTTCTTGTTAAGCAAGTGGAAATTACCGGGCACCAGTATCCTGCCAGATGGAACTGAACACGAACATCACTACATTCCAGGCGGCTATATCTACAGCCCCCACAACGGTGATACTGGAACTCACGGCCACGTTTACTGGACGCATTATCACGCTGGAAACTGGGTTACCGACCATAGCAAAATTTGGAGTGATATCAAATGGGTGAACGATGTAGTCGCCCCGGAAGTTGGTTTCCCCGCCATAGAGCAGTTATCGGAAACGATCACCATGGGTTACTATCTGCCAGCAGGACCAACCTGGATTGAAGACCCCAAAGCAACGTTACAATATGACATGGCAGACTGCTGGGCATCGTGTATGATTCCGTTCGATTGGGGGTTGCAGTATGACCCGCGAGGTTTCTTGTTCATTTCTGAGATGGTCTCTGGTGTGTACGTGGTACAGATGGATGAAGACATCAATCCGAACTTCATGTATCCATCTCTATACACCAATATTGAAGACGAATAGTTCAAATCCGACTGCGTAGCAACACTAACACCAATAGGCCCATGTTTACACCAAGGATTAACTCAGGCAGATAGGTTAGGTTTGCCGTGACTGCTAGTCCGAGAAATATCAGTGATTGCAGTCCGAAACCGAGGGTCGAGGATACTGTTAACTCAAATGTCAGATTCTTTGAACCATCTCCCGATAATGCAGCGATTATGCGATCTTGCCAACTAAAAAACATCACATAGATAGAATGACAAATATTGACCGTAGCTTGTCGCTCCCAAGGATAAGCCGTCGGCTTTGTGCGTTCGTCATTGCGGCTAGTACTATCGCCAGAGGTCAGAGACCTCATCAAAATTGAGTAGTGGTTGAATAAAGAATATTGAAGTAAAATTGCCAAAATCATGGCGAAAATAAGTAATGACGACCAATCATATAACAATCCAAAAGAACACATAACTGCAACCAATCCAATCGAGTCAGCGAAGGTATCCCAGTATCTTCCTGTGTGCGAGGGGCGTTCGCGAAGTCGCGCTAATTCACCGTCAACCGCGTCGATTACCCCTTTTACCACAAGTAGGATACATGCCACTAGTATCGCTCCTTGGAGAATCAACCAAGAACAATATATGGTGAGTAACAAATGAAGATTCGTTACTTGAATCACTGGAACTGGTTTATCCTTGAGAAAGCGAGCAACCACTCTAGCTATTGGTCGGCCCCAGTCGGACAAATCGATGACACTGCGGTCTCCATATTTACTGACTGCCACTGATACGCCCATGCCAGCCTGAAGATTCTCATTGATAGCATTCTCCCGCTTTAGATTGTATAGCGAAATTAATGCTCAACTGACAAAAGGGCGGGATATGACTATCATATATCTGTAGGGTCAAGAATTATAGTTCCATTTTTTTACCTCTTAACATGGTGATAGTCGAATGTCCTTTATGTAAGGAAGATGTTGACTTAGGCCATTATGAATTATGGCAAGAAGGGCCTGAAATTTTTGAATGCCCGTACTGTCATGAAGATTTCGAATGGACCAGTTGGGATGAATTAGAGAGGCTGGATGACCTTGGACGGACAGAAATATCAAATCTCAAGGGGGCTGAATTTCTTCGGTCGATAAAAAATCAAAGAGCCCAACAAAATCACAAATTTCCAATGCTAGTTGGGAATCGCAGGGCAAGGTGGATCAATTTAGGAATCCGGGAAGTAATGGTATTGATTTGTTTATTACCGCTTTTACCAATCTATGCTTTGTTTTTTGTTTTCGGATTTCTTAGCGAAGAGATCAAACGGGTAAAATACCGAAGAGAGTTCAGAGAAAACGTTCTCAATCCTTTATATCTCAGAGGAACGGGTTTAGTGGTGTTTTCGGACCTAAGCGCAGAATTGGTTGCCAAAAGAGGAGTTCCTCGATATATTTTTGAAAAAGAAGATATCACTGGTATAGTCCTTCATGAAGAATCGTACTCTCATGGAACCAGTAATTATTTCTTAGAGATATACCTGCATGGATTTTACGCAATGTCGCTGTATGGTTTTAATAAAAATGATGCTAAAATTATCGTAAGTCAATTGATGACTCTTTACGACATTGATTTCAGATACACGCACCATTACAATAGAGCTGATTTCGGTGGCGGCGGTAGTGGCGGTGGCTAAATGATAACTGTTAGTCGTTATCAACATTTTATTCAAAGAAAAGTGTTTTATCGGCCCTCTGTGTATGGTGACTAAGTAGACATTCATCAGGTCATTGCTCGATAACCTTGAACAATACTTTGTGCAATAAGGTATGTTCAGGTAGTGAAAAAATTAGCGTAATTTTTCAAGGCTAAGTTTGAATGACTGTAGGTTCTTCTTGCGCGATTCTTTTCTATCGATTATTGGACTTGGATAGTCCTTGCCAATCAGACATCCGGCAGATTCTTGGATGTGCAAGGGGGCTAAGTGTGGCTCAAAAATGTATTTTGAGGGGTGTTCGGCAAGTTCTGGAACCCAGTGCCTGATAAATTCAGCATCCTTAGTTTCAACGTTTAGACTAGATTTGCCATCAGGACATGGATTGTATATTCTGTAATAGGGCATTGAGAATGGTGCAACTCCAGCTAGCCAGAGCCAGTTTCCGTTATTTAACGCCCAATCGCTGTCAAGTAATTTACGCTCAAATATGTCCCTACCATGTGTCCAATTTTGCCACAACTGCCCGCGCGTCAGGAAACACGAAACAGCGTGTCTTCCAAGATGATGCATCCAACCAGTGGCGTCCAACTGGCGCATCATGGCATCAATAAGCGGGAATCCGGTCTGGCCCAACTCCCATGCTTCCAAATGGGCCTGATTTAATTCCCCCCATTCGATTTCTTTGCACTGAGAATTGTCTGAATCCTGGTCCCAATTAACTGTGGATCTTGAGAGGAGATAGAACATTTCTCTAAACAAAATTTGTCCGTGAATTGACACTGGCGGCGCGGTATGTTCACGTGAATAATGTATTTTTGAGCACGAATTCCACAATCTTCGTATTGATAGGCAGCCTGTGCTAATATAAGGCGACAAACCAGTTGTTGTAGGTTCAAATGGATTACCTTTGGCGTTAGTTGAAATTGACTTGGGCTTGTTGAAATTATTTACGTAATCGTGCTGAGATATTACCTTCTTTTCCAATCGGGCAATTGCTTCACGTTCCCCGCCACGAAAGTAACTCGGCATAGTTAGCAGGGGCAGGATTTTGTCGAGGGTGGTTTGATATTCTGAATCCACCGATAGCCCACTTTTTTTGCTGCTCAATGATGGATTTGGTTCATCGGTTTTGAATACAATGTTATCGAATTCACCGAATTCCATTTTGAACAAACGCACCATGTCTTTCATTGATTTAGGCGGTTTGTATCCCGGGGAATTTACTATCGCTTCAACGTCAAAAATTGTTTGGCTTGCGGGTATTGATTTTGCAGACCAATTTTGATTGGTATTGATTAAATTCTTTTCAATTGTTTCAATTTGTTCCCTGTCGTGAGGATTGGTCGAATATTCTGTTAGCAGAATTAACTCGGAATGTTGTAATTGTTGGTTAATTGATTCAAGTACATCTAAACAATTACCAGAAAAAATATGCAAATCTAAATCTAATTCACTTTTCAGATTTTTATGCAGATCTTCAACGCAATCGAACTGAAATCGTAGCCTGTGCTTACCCATTGTTGGAGTACTTTTCTGATGAATTTCCTCCCCAAAGATATATATCGGCAAAATATGATCAATGCTCTCAGATTCACAAGCCCAAGATAATGCAGGATTGTCGTGGATACGTAACGAGTTACGGAACCAAATAACAGCGACTTGCATGTTGCCGACTTTCACATTAATTGTTTAAACATCTGTTAAATTTCACGGCAAGACGAATGTTCTTTCTAAAGTCGTGTTAACAGTAAATTATTGATATCAACCTAGGTTAAACAGATACGCAAGTGTCGCGCTATGGATAGTTACTATCACGTGCTGACACATTGTAGGGAGAAAGTATTTCATCGAGCGGTTTAACCGCAAAATATGGCAATTAAGACAATCTCCAACCGGCCTAAATTCGTCGGGCTATTCATACTAATTTTGGGCCAAAATATCCTTGTTGGGTTAATCGTGATTGCCCTTGGATTAGCCAAGGTGATTGATCCATTCATTTTGACTTCCTATGAATACGGGCTTGCCATAGAGGGTGGTGTGCTGTTAATCTTAGGCTTGTTTGGGGGTATCCTCGGACCTACTTTGATTGGTTCATTTGTGCAAGACCCCATTCGATTTGCCATCAATTATGATTACATTGAAAGTATTCAATTTGGAGCTTTAATTTTCAAATCCTCCAGTTTTATAGAAAAGCATCCAATCGATGGTTTAACAGGTATAGAATTAACTGAAAATGTTAGAGAAAACGACGAGGGGGCGCCTACTATCACATATTCTGCTAAACTAATCAAAGGTGATGGGGAGGCTATTGGAACTATCCGCGGGATATCTAGTACGGGCGTGGCTGAGGAACTTGCCGAGGCACTAGGAGTAAACATAACCAGAAATTTCGATTAATCCATCCGTGCCAATTAATGGCAGTGTCAATTGATAAAGAGTCTAATCATTAATTTCCAAGGACTAGTTTTGGTTAAACTGCAATCTGTTAAGCAAATGAATAACTAGTCGTCAAAAACCTCAACTTCAACCATTTTTTTGACAAAGTCTGTCATCTTTGAGTTGAATCTAGTCGCTCGAACTATATGGTTGTCAATCCAATGATAATTGCCGCCTCTTGGTTTGCCAAATAAGCAGGTATGCCATCTAAAGCCGTGTTTAATTAACCAAGCTTCAGTAACTGCTCGATGTTCCTCGCCTCGCGCGGTGAAGAAGCAAATTTGATGACCTTCATCATACCACTTATTGATTTGCTCAACTACACCTTCGAAGCACTCTGCGGTAGCCATGCGTTCCGGCTCTTCGTTAGGAATATCCTCACAAATCGTTCCGTCAATATCAATTAAGAAATTCTTGCACTCTTTCGGTAGCACTGGTGATACAGTCATGCCTCGTTCGTCTATGGTCTCAACCAAATCTGCCATAGTAAATTGCGATAGAAATAGGCCTTTGAATGAATCGCTTATCATTTGTTGTGGTGATGAATTGTTGTCGCACCGCAGACGCGGCACCAAACTTTAGTTCCGCTTTTACGCGGAGTTATCCCAGTTATGTCAATAGATACGCCGCAGACGCACTTGACTACACTCCCCATGTAGAGGGCCAGTAGTTGGTTATTCATCAATTACACGCTTTAGATGAACGTCTGCCATGACTCTACGCGCACAAATATCTGAGTTGCAGAGTAGCCTTTGATTTCGGCAATATTCAATTCTAAATCTGTTGCACCAAATTCTGCGAATTGTTTACTCAAATCCTGTTGTATAGTCATCATATCGTCTCTATCGATGATTGCCCAGCCGCGAATTAACGAGGGGGTATTTTTCTTAATTAATGGAAGTAAGTCTGTGATGTGGGAAAGTGTATCATGAGGGAGGTTAACCAGCAGGAAATCTATTGATTCTATATAATCAGAATTGTTTTTCCAAATTCTCGCGTCTTGACACTGAATGATGGTTATCAACTCAGTAGCGCGTTTTCGAGTGTGGTTTTGGATGTTTTTTCGTAATAACTCAACCGCTTCAGGATTGAGATCACCAATCAAAGCCATACCGACTAACTCGGGGTCTAACAGTAGTTTAGCGATTGCTGGCCCAACGCCCGCATATGGGTCACAAACATTGATTGGTCGACCAAGTTGTTGCGCTAGTTGTCTGGCTGCCAATAAATTACCCAAGCGTTCATTGTGTAATCTGGTTGAGTAGTATGACTTTGTCGGGTCAATTAAAATGTCCTTGCCACCCTCCTTGAGTGTGGTAAGGGTGCTATAATCTTCATTACGTGCGGCGATTGGGACCAAATGTCGAACGCGGAATTCACCATGTACGCCTTTATCCGCGCAAACTAAACGGATACTGGGGTGTTTTTGCAACATGGCTTCTGCGATTTCATGCTGATATGGTAATACATCATCCTCTAATTTGACAGTCAAAATATCACCAATCACCTCGAATGATTTGGGCCAGTGTTCTTCTAAGGATTTGAACAAATCCTGATCTAACAAATCAGTCCATTGCTTGGCCGATTTATCGTTTCGATTAATTTCTACAATTGTCAAACTCTGCCAACAAGATTGGTGTTCATCAGGTGCTTGGTCATTCAATGGAATTGCATTTTGCCCTGTTGTATGGGGCAATATCAGATAACCCGGCTCCCACCAATTATTTGCCTTGATTTTTTCAAGCCAATGTTGAGTATCTACACTCGGCACTATCAAATGGCGCATGCGCTTCGCCCTATCCAAGCAACACTGGGGTTTGAGCATGGCGGAGCAAAATGGTAATCCAAAACAAACCGGTCTGTTACTCATCGGTATGGGCCCGGGCGGGATTGGTTCGATGACCGCCGATGCAGTAGCCGCCGCAACGGCTGCAGATTTACGTTATTACGAAGCTTATACTGCATTATGGCCGGCGACAGAGTTAGCAGAATTAGAGAAGGTTATTGGACGAATTGAGAAAGTCATGCGCCCGAAAATTGAACACCCAGATGAAATTCTTAATCTGGCCGCAGAACAACTGGTCGCTATACTAATTGTCGGCGATCCATTACAGGCAACGACTCATATTGATTTGCAACTACAAGCCGAGGAAAGAAATATCACATGTGAAATACTACACGGCATTTCAATAACTAACTTAGTGACTGGGGCAGTAGGGTTGTCTAATTACAAATTTGGTCGACAAACGACTCTGACCTATGCTTATTCTGGGTGGATTGCTACCTCCCCACTGGAGGTTATCGCAATCAATCGGTTGTTGGGCCATCACACGCTGGCTCTACTAGATTTAGACCCAACCGGTTCAGGAGAAGGTCAGCAAAAACCGATGAGTCCGAGAGATGCCGCCGAAGTCATACATTTGATGCTCAATAAAGTGAAAGAGGAAGTCGGCCATACCGAGGAAAATGGGCAATTAGTAGAATTAAAGCAGCATGCCTTAGCAGAGATTACCTCACTTGATACGGAGTTGTTGCCAGTCGTACTCTGTAGTGATATGGGGACTAAAGATCAGATGATAATTTACACCACTCTAGGGGGGTTAGCAAATCTACCTGGGGGCAGAATGAATTGTTTGGTTTTCCCTGCAATTACCAGTGATGTTGAAGAGAAGGCTTTGCTTCGGTGGGTAAAGGAAGAGTGAACAAATGTCAAATGAACTGCTCATTTTGTTTTCATTCTTACTCTTTATGGGCATTTTTGCTGGTGTTGGCATCGCTTCAATGTGGGTTAAGCAGGATACTACTGATGATTATCTTGTTGCTGGTAGAGGGATGCATCCCGCCCTTGCTGCGCTTTCAGCGGTGAGCACTTGGAACTCAGGATATATGTTCATTGGATTTATTGGTTTTATCTTCCTCCAAGGATATTCAGCAATATGGATTGCCTTAGTATCAACTATCGGTCAATTAGTTGCTTGGATTTGGTTATACAAGTATATCCAAAAAGAAGGCAGTGAAAGAAATCTACGTTCATTATCGTCACTGGTATCGAGTAAGTCTGGTGCCACAGAAGCAAAAATAGCCGCAGTATTGTCGGTGTTTTTCTTAGCAATTTATGCTGCTGCCCAACTAACGGCCGGTGGTGTAGCGTTGAAATCTATGCTCGGATGGTCTGAAGTTACTGGCATCTTGATTGGTTTCGTGCTCGTTGTTGCCTATTGTTATGCTGGGGGAATTCGTGCTTCGATTTGGACTGATGCGGCGCAGTCGGCAGTGATGATTGTCGGTTCGAGCATTTTATGCTTGGTTGCCCTTGCTAAAGTTGGCGGCATCGGCGGGCTGCACAATCAGTTAACTAACATCGATCCAGATATGGTCAACATCTTCCCCTCGGGATTGAAATTCGGTGCTACTTTATGGATCGCAGCCTTCTTCTTGGGCGGACTTGGTGTCGCTGGTCAACCGCAGGTTGTTTCCCGTGTGATGACGTTAAACAATGATTCGGATAGAAAGCAAGCGATGGTGTGGTTCTTCGTTTGGCAAACCCCGTTTATTGCTCTAATGTTCTTGATTGGTCTTGCAACCCGGGCAATATTCCCCGAGATGTTAGCGGAGGACGCAGAAACCGGTTTGCCTACTCTTGCACAAAGTCTGAATCCGATACTCGGCGGAGTTATCCTCGCATCTATTTTTGCCGCCACAATGTCTACCGCCGATAGTCAAGTATTGGCTTGTACAGCGGCCATAACCGACGACATAAAACCTGAATGGAATCAAAACCACGGGATGACCAAAATGGTGACATTGGTAGTTGCGGCATTTGCAACGGGGATTTCTCTGGTAGGTCAACAATTTCCTGGGTTTGGTGATTCAGTGTTCGCGTTAGTTGTATTCGCCGTATACGGGCTGGGCGGGATATTTGTTCCATTAATTCTAATCAGAATGGCCGGATATGAGCCTGACTCTCAGCACACGATTTCAATGATGATTGCTGCTCTACTCGGCGTTTTGGTATGGACATTATTGGGCTATGGCGAAGATGTCTTTCCCTCTGTTCCTGGCATGGGTGCAGCGTTTGCTGTCCATTTTAGTCTGTGTTGGCTGCGCAACGATTCAAATTCCAACCCATTCGGGCGGTACAGCGTGCCGACCAGAGAAGTTGCAGCCATCGGCGCAGTAATTATGCTAGCACTCGTCGGTGGGATTGAATATTCATATCAAACTACTGCGCCAGATGGCGATTCGACAAGTGATAAGATGGGGACTTATTCCGTCAGTGGGACATATTCCTACCATGAAATTGCAGAGGGCTCTGAATATATCGAAGATGGAGGTTCCCTAACGGTAACTAGTAGTTCTGATGATGCGACCGACTCAGTAGATGATTTGAACATCGTTGGGGTTAGGGTGAGTATCTCTCATATCGATGACGAGACTTTAACGGGGCCGCTTTGCATTGCTGCCGACCCACCGCAGGATGATCTTGTTGAGGCGAGTATTTCCCATGAGGGTTTGAATCTGTCAGACTCTAGTACAGAGGCGTTTGACTTTCAACTAGACTGGCATGACTCAACCATTATTGGTAACAATGTCAGTAATATGACTAAATCAGCCATAGAAGCCATGCTTGATGGTGGCGGTCTTGGCTTCGGAGTGCATAACCTCGAACTAGCTGTAACAGTCCAGAACGGTGGCGGTTTCCAGTGCAATAGTAATGATGATGGTCAAGAAGTTAGTTACGTAGTAGAATTGGTCTCGCTTGAATATCAAATCGTGATGGCGTGACGGCCGGATTACAGAATAAATCGCTGCCCTTGTTTAGCAATCTTCCAGCCCATTTCAACTACTGTTGTATGCTCTTCACTCCATTCATCGAATACTGGATTAGTGTGGTTGAGATGAAAGAATAGAATATCAGGGTCGCCTTGTTGTTTGTAACCTAGCAAATTTATTGTCTCCTTTATGGGTGGATGTGGTACTACATTTTGACTACGAGATTGCAGTTCATTGTGCGACCAAAATGTTCCGTCGAGTAAAGCAATATCCACTTCGAGTTCTTTCAGCCACTGGCGTATCGAGGTGGTTTCGTGCAATTTCAACGTCTCTTTCCAAGTATCGTGATCTGGAAGATATAACAGTGATTTGTGCTGACCTCTAATGACAAATGCATGCATATCTGATAGTTCACCACGATGGGGCACTAGAATTGGCGTAATAGTGAATCCTGCATTACTGATAGTGGCCTTATCGCTAATTTCAGAAATCGAAAAAACCCCCTGTTCTAGCATTAATCGCCAATGCGGAGTTTCATGGATTATGCCCTCCATTCGCTTGGATACATGAAGAATTATTCCTTTCGCGTTTATTGTTTCTCTCCCAAATAGACCAAGCCCGTCAATATGTCCAAAGTGAGCATGGGTTATCCATATTTCATCCGGAATACGGTTTTCCAATAATTGTAGTTGACTACCTAAATGGCGCGAGGCATCAATAATGTGCAGTTGTTCCTGATCGATTATCCCTAGGGAAGTAGGGTATCTGTAATCGTTTGGCGATAAACCGATGCAGCAGGGCTTATTGCATCCGGGTTGGGGTCGTCCGCCGTCTTGGGCATTCCCAAGCAAAACCACCTCGACCATGCTAAGGCCACTATTATCTGCATCATGAATCTGTTTCATTCGATGTGACGAGGTCGCGAAGAACTCAAACCGTACCTGTGATTGGACTGCGTTGAGGGGATTCAATGGCAAGGCCAACAAAAGTTGAGTTCCCCGGGCAAAAAAAGCAGCGAGTGCGATTGCGCGGCACTAAGCACGCCAATGAGGCAACCGCTAAGAAATTGCGAAAAGATTTGTCAAAATTACTCGACGACCCTCTGGCGCACCTACCCGAAATGGTTTGGAAGGGAAAAATGCGTTGGGGAAGGACCGATCCGGTAACTAAAACACTGAAAGAATTAAACAAGATCATAGATAAGAAACATGATACAAAATGGCTTGCAAAACGCATGATGGCAAAACGCGGTGACCCCGTTGCAAAAGCGTTCGCTGGCTCCCTACATGCTTGTCACGACGAAGATTTTACTACCGTGGGGAAATTTGCTTCGGCATCCTTCGGCTCTGCGTCATTCGTACGCAGGGGCGATGGTAAGCAGGGCTACCTCGCAGGACTGCAAAACTTCTCTAACGTTACATTGAGAATGCTCCCGTGGGAGGAGCACGCAAAACGTGGCATGTACTTTTTTTCTTGGAAGGGGGGTTTCGTTTGTACGGGACCAGACCCTACTCCCCCAGATGAATGGATAAACGATGTAATAGCAAGATCAAGATTTGATATCACTCATTCAGAGAAAAACGGCGTCAAGGTATGGTATACTTCAGGTATTGATGAAGAAGCAATAAATGATGATGTCAAGCCAAATGGCTGCATTAAATTAGCCTTCAAAAATGGTATCAGTGTTTACATTGGTTTTGATGACTTGGCTGCTGGAGATAAGAAAGATACTTCGTTTATTCAACACCTTGCGCTGTCTATGCTACCACCATTCCTACCATCAATCGTTGAAATAACCGCAAATTGGCAGCCTGAGGGATGGCCTGAAGATAAACCGTTACCAGATGATGCAATAACAGGAGTTGAGAAGATTCTTGACGCGTGGCAGGGTCTAGTAATGAACGAGGGTGTTGTGGCAAAAGCCATCCAACGCTCTGTGCTCGACGCAATTGAGGATGGCTTGATAATCGGTTCTAGTTGGCACCGATGCGAAGTTTTTGATGAAGTCAGTAACGCACTTGAAGAAGTCCCAGGTTCCAGTGATGAGCGTGAGCTGGCTGCGCATATTCTATTGGCATGCTATGACGCCGGATTTGAAGAAGAGGTGGGTTTCAGGATTAATACCAGAGGTGAAACCTCTGAGAGGAATAACGCTTGTTTGGAAATTGTTGAGGGAGCTAGTTGCGGCGATATACTAAGCGTGCTATGGGATGATTTTGGAATACCGGCATTAGAGGCTATTGGTATAGCCGGCGAAGAAGCAACAGAAATTTGGTCTGAACAACAACATAAACCAAAACCATTTGGTAAATTCTTGAAAAGTCTAGACGCCGCGCGTGAAAAGGCGCGCCTTTCGTCAATGATTCCCACCAAATCTGGAGAATTAACTGGTGCATGTGGCCACATCATAGATTTAATCAGAATCGGTTTACTCGAAGGTTTAGGAAAGGCTGAGCGTAAGGCAACTGCTAGACATTCATCGATTTCAGAGGCTGCAGCATCATGGGCATGGCTACTCGCAGCAGAGCGTTCATCGGGTCAAGAATGGCATTTTGATAGTGATGCTAGGAATAAAGCAAGTGCCTGGATGAAAACGACGAAAACCCTACTAGAAATTGGGAAAAATTTACTGGCGGGCCCCCGAGACGAGATCGATGCTTTGCAAAAATCTTGGTTCGAACAGTTAGAACAATTGAAGATTGATACTGGTGAAGCTTAACTCAAATGTTTGCGAATCCACTTTGGATGTCTTCCCACAAATCCTCGATGTCCTCTATCCCTATGCTCATTCGAACATAACCAGGAACAAGGCCAGCAGCGTGTCTGACTGCTTCTGGAATCATCATATGGCTAGAATTGAATGGACATTCGACCAAAGACTCAACGCCTCCAAGACTCGTGGCTTCGTATATCATGTTGAGCCCACGCATAAAGGATAATGCCGCATCATCGCCCCCCTTGACAACGAAACCAATCATACCCGTGCCCTTGGGCATGATTCTTTGTGCAACATCATGTTGTGGATGAGAGGAAAGAGATGGGTGGTTAACACGTTCGATCATTGGGTGGTTGTCAAGTCGTTTAGCAAGCTCTGCTGCATTAGCACAAATTTGCGGCATTCTGACATGAAGTGTGCGCATACCTCGCTCTAACAGGAAACAGGAATTTGGATCTGCGCTGCCACCAAAATGTACCTTACGGTGGAATATATTCTCTATGTGCTCCTTCGACCCGACTACTGCTCCACCGATAATATCTGAATGGCCGCCGAGATATTTAGTGGTTGAATGAATAACTAAATCTGCACCAAGAGCAAGTGGATTACAGGCCCACGGGGAGGCGAATGTATTGTCGATTATGCAGACTAATCCGTGTTTCTTCGCCAGTGCGGCCATTGCTTCAACATCGCACACCTTGAGAACAGGATTGGTTAGTGTTTCGATATACAACACCTTCGTATTAGACTGAATCGCAGCTTCATATGATGAAACGTCTGTCATATCCGCCATACTGACTTCAATGCCAAAGCGCGGAAATTCTTCAGTCATCAAGCCATATGTCCCCCCGTAAACGTCGGCAGATGCCACTACGTGATCGCCGGACGACAATATCGCCATTAATGTGGAGGAAATTGCGGCCATCCCCGAGGAGAATACCTCGCCATCCTCGGCCCCTTCTAAAGCACAGATTTTGTCGATTACTGCTTCTGCATTAACTGAGGTTATCCTAGTATACAGTAATGCATGATGTGCCCCTGCAGCCCAACCTGCGTAACGTTCATCAGTTAGTTTGTAGGTCGAAGATTGGAATATCGGAGTGTTGACTGCATCGCCAACGTGGTTGGTTCCCGAGTGTACCGCTTTACTTGCAAAGCGGCTGAATTTTGGCTGTGTTTCTTTTGACAAAGTCTCCCCTCAACAATCCCAACACTAGGAGGACTTTGAACGATACGCAAATTTATTCTTCGTTTTCACTAAGTTTTCTATCGCTTGACAATAATTCTACAATAATATTGCCTAGAAATAATGCTCCGCCACCAATTAAAATCCAAATACTCCAGTCAACCATGCCCAATTGTAAGCCATATATGGTCGCCCACACCGGCTCCAAGGCATAGATGATTGCTGCCTGGATGGGATGTAAGTATCGTTGATACATGTTGAGAAATAACAAGCAAAAGAATGAACCGCCAATACCCAACAACAGTACTGGGACGATTACGCCATCAGAAAATAGCAGTTGCCACTGCTTTGCGTCAGTGCCGTCTCCAAGAATAAACACCGTAATAATAGAACAAATTGTAACTACAATAAATGATGTTGTCGACACCGCAATTGGATCTCGTCTGGTAGTAATATGCTGGGTAAACAGTATGTGAAGAGCAAATAGGAGAGCGCAAAATACGGTAATAAATTCCGCTACCCCCCATGTTAAGTGAGGTGGACCTTGAATAAAGCCCGCACCAAAGGTTGCTAAGCCGACGCCTAAAAGCATAATTTTAGTTGGTAGTCTTAGATTATAGGCTGATGAAATAAGTGCGGTAAAGACCACGTACAATGAGGTGAGGAAAGCAGATACTGACGGGTTTATGTCGTCAAGGCCAATCATCTGAGAGAGGTATGCCAAAAACATCAAGCCACCCAACATTATCCCGTCAAGCCAAATTCGTCGATCTGTCAAAGACGACCTTGCTTTTCGAAAAAATATCAACATCAATAGTGCTGCAATAGCGAATCTAGCAAACACCAACACAGCCACTACCCCATTGGTTCCCAGTGTTGCTTTCTCATCATCTAAAGCATCCAGTGCCTGTTTCATCCAAACAAATGTGGCACCCCATACCAGAGTAACCGCCAATAGTGCCAATATTGCTATTTGTCTCTGCTTTGGGCCTTGATCAATAATCACTGAGGCTCTATGCGTCTGCGCCTCGGACATGATTTTGCCAGTCTACCCGAGTGCATTATGATGGTGGTCAAACAGTATAGTATGAGGAATAAAAAAGATAAGCCTCAAAGAGTGCTCACAAGTCGTTAAACCATGGCTCAGTCAGTAAATTCTTGGGAGATGCCCATCGACACTGGTGAGATTCCATCAACCAATGCTCATTTTGATGCGATTGTCGTTGGAGGTGGCCCTGGTGGTTCTTCAGCAGCTGGATACCTCGCTATGGCGGGTAAGTCTGTTTTGTTACTCGAAAAAGGGTTGTGGCCAAGAGATAAAATCTGTGGTGATGCTGTTGGCGGTAAATCGTTAGGCCATGTAAAAGCGCTAGGAGTCAAAGAGGTCCTCGAAGCAACCCCACATTTTCGCGTCACTGGAATTAAATTTTCCTCGCCGAAAGGCAATACCGTTAGGGTTGCTCTGCCAGAAGAAGATGTTCAAAGATTAGAGGCCGGATATTCACTCCCTCGAATGCAATTCGATCATTTATTGTTCGACAGATGCCAAAGCCTCGTTCGCCAAAACGGTGGTAAAGTCATTCAAGATTGCTTGGTAACAGGAGTAATTTTCGATGATGGAAAGGGTGGTGACGATCCTGGAGAGGGGAGTGGAAATCTGCGCTACGCAAAAGGTGTAACCGTCAAAATCGGTGGCCGTAAAGGTGAGGAGCGGACTTACTACTCTGAGGAAATTGTTGGCGCAGCAGGATATCAATGCCCAGTGGCCAAAGCCGTAGTAAGAGATTCATTTAACGAAGAATTAATCGACAACACACACTTTTGTGATGGTTATCGAGAGTACTGGCGAAATGTCAAGGGATGCGGTGATGGTGTTGGCGATATTGAAATACACTTTGTAGACTCTGTTGTCCCAGGTTATTTTTGGATATTTCC
>CEUU01011326.1_pt1 | contig 17234 bp, 22 predicted proteins | sample 531321 | NCBI WGS metagenome assembly CEUU01 (sample SAMEA2622658, study PRJEB7988) | marine metagenome | isolation source: saline water (ENVO:00002010), including
TGGGAGGAATCATGAAATCAATTTTAAACATCATATTTGCGGGCGTAGCCTTTTTACTTTGTTTACTTATAGCTATTTACACAAATAGTTCAATTGTTCTAAATGCTGTTTTGCTAGCTTTTTTTATCCAGTGGGTAGCATTCGTGCCAGCCTATCTTTTTCAAACTGAAAAATTTTATGATTTAACTGGCTCCTTAACATATCTAACAATTATTTGGTTCGTTTATACTACATCAAATCACATAGGTGGTTTTAATATTGCAAACTTAATAATAGTTATGCTAATAACTATTTGGGCTATTAGGCTTGGAACATTCCTTTTCAGAAGGGTTCATAAAGATGGAGAAGATAAGAGATTTAGAACCATTAAAACTTCTGCATCACAATTTTTTATGACGTGGACCTTTCAAGGCATGTGGGTTTCAATATGTTCAATGTGTGCAATCACTGCAATATCTAGCGATACTGGATTAATTTTAAATCCTTTATTTTATATCAGTTTATTTTTGTTTTTAGTTGGCTTCTCAATTGAAGTTATTGCTGATTATCAGAAAACTGTATTCAGATCTGTTGATGGAAATAGAGACAATTTTATTTCGACTGGATTATGGTCAAAATCTCAACACCCTAATTACTTTGGTGAGATTTTGTTATGGTCAGCTGTTGCATTAATGTCATTTTCATCTTTGAGCGGAACACAATATTTAACTTTAATATCACCAATTTTTACATACGTTCTACTTGTGTACATTAGTGGTGTAAGAATGCTTGACGACATGGGTAATAAAAAATGGGGTCATTTGGAAGAATATAAGAAGTACAAGGAGAGTACGCCTGTTTTATTTCCAAAACTATAACAGTTAATCAATTGATATTAATTTGTTCCTCATATTAAAATGATTAAAAATAAATTGAAAAATTAAACCTTTTGGTGTACGCAAAATAGTTTAAAATTTTGAAAAAAATTTTATTTATTTAGCTTAGACTGTTAACATTATTAGACTTTAGGGAGTACATAATGCTTATATTATTAAAGAAAATATCTTTAACCGTACTTTTTGGCCTCAGCTTTTTTATATCAGCTAATGAATTAGTTGAAGTAAATATGGAAAGTGTGCTGGAAGTAGGGAGAGAAAATCAACAATTGTCTGCAACTTCACAGGATAAAATTGATCTTACCGAAAGACAAACAGACAAAATTGTTAACGAATACAAGGTAGTTGCAAAACAGGTTGAGGGCTTAAAGCTATATAACGCCCAAAAACGAATTCAAATTCAAGCACAGCTTGATCTAATGGATAAGTTGGACAAGCAGCTTGTTCAAGTAGTTGTTATGCAAAGACAAATACCACCATTAGCTGAAAAAATGCTAGATACTCTCGAAACTTTTATTAAATTAGATACTCCTTTTAGAATTGACGAAAGAAGAGGCCGCGTTGATCTCGTAAGATCATCTTTAGCAAAACCTAAAGTAACTGCTTCAGAGCAAGTAAGGCAGGTCTTAGAGGCATACAATATTGAAGCTGAATATGGAAGAAAGATCGATACCTATGAAGATAAATTAGCCGATGGGACTGTTGTAAATATTTTAGTCATCGGAAGAATAGGAATGTTTTATCAAACAAAAGATGAAAGATCTAGTGGGAGATGGAACAATGAAACAGGTAGCTGGGAGGAACTATCTAGTACCTATAGAAAGCCAATAAGAGATGGAATAAGAATGGCAAAAAAATTAGCTCCAACAGACATGCTTCTTATGCCAATAGTTAAAGGAGAAGCATAATGAATAATCATATATTAAAGTCTCTTTTAGCTCTCATAATTGTTGTTAACTTGCCATTAGTGGCCCAAGAAACAGAAGATGAGGCACCAGAAGTATCTACTGTCGAGGCTCTACTAATGCTTGTTAAAGAAGGCAAAACTAAAGAGCAATCAGAAAATACGAAGAGAGAAGCTAAATTTATGGCAGAAAAAAATAATCAAGCAAATATTTTGGCTGCTGAAAAAAGAGAACTTGCTAGACAAGAAAAAATTGCCGACCAACTTGAGGCAGAGTACAAAAAGAACGAAGAAATTCTTCGGGTAAAGGAAGAGGCTTATCAGAAAGAGCTCGGCTCCTTAGTTGAACTCTTCGGTCATCTTCAAAGTTCTGCAGGTGAAGCAGCTGTTCAGTTTTCTGGCTCACTAACAAGTGCCGAATACGGTCTTGAAAGAGTCGCCTTTCTAAATGACTTAACAGCAAAAATGTCTGAAACAACAGAGCTTCCAACAATAGAAGAAATTGAAGGTCTTTGGTATGAACTGAAACGTGAAATGGCTGCAAGTGGGCAAGTGGTATCTTTTGATACAACAGTTATTGATCTTGATGGCGAGTCATCTTCATGTACAGTTACTAGGGTCGGATTATTTAATGCAGTTTGTGATGGAAAATATTTAGAATATGTTTCTTCGGGAGAATATGCATTTTTACCCAGACAACCAGCAGGTAGGTATACAAAGACTGCAAAAAATATTGGTAATGCTCAAGTAGGAGACCAAGTAAAATTTGGTGTTGATCCTACTGGTCCTACTGGTGGAAGTTTGTTAGCAAATCTTATCCAAACTCCTTCTCTTGCTGAAAGAGCTCAACAAGGTAGAGAAGTTGGATATGCGATTATAACCGTTGGTTTGATAGGTATTGGTATTGCATTTTGGAAACTTTGGAGTCTGTTTATTTTAGGAAAGGCTGTAAGGGCTCAAGCTGCATCAAAAGTTCTTGATGTAAGGAATCCTTTAGGAAGAGTTCTTAAGATTGGTGAAGATAACTTTAAGAAGGATATTGATACTCTAGAGTTGAAACTTGCAGAGGCAATTATGGCAGAAAGACCATCCATAGAAAGAGGCATTAGCGCAGTAAGAATCATTTCTGTTGTTGCTCCTCTAGCAGGACTACTTGGTACTGTGACAGGAATGATCGTAACTTTCCAAATGATTACTTTATATGGTACAGGAGATCCTAAGTTAATGGCTGGAGGTATATCTCAGGCACTTGTGACAACTGTATTAGGCCTATTAGTTGCAATTCCAACAACACTACTTCATTCATTTACAGCTTCATCTGCAAAGGGAATCATTAGTGTTCTAGAAGAACAAAGCACAGGTATTTTAGCAGAACGTGCCGAAACTAATTAGTAGCTAATTATGTTGTTTGCCGTCACTGAAGCCTTCTCATCCATAAGAGATTTTATGGAAGCAGGGGGAAGTGTTTTGTGGTTGATAGCAATTTTAGTATTTTTTATGTGGGCTATGATATTTGAGAGAATCTGGTACTTCTCTCATGGACATGATTTTTATGTAAAGGATCTCGCAAGTGATTGGAACAATAGATCAGATAAAACCTCATGGCATGCATTACAAATAAGAGAAAAAATGCTTTCTCAAGCAAAAGTTGAAATTAATAAAAACTTATCAATTATTCAAACATGTGTCGTTTTGGCACCTTTATTTGGTTTATTGGGAACGGTTACTGGAATGATTGAGGTTTTTCAGGTAATGGCCTTTAATGGCGGAGGTGACGCAAGAGCAATGGCGGGAGGTGTTTCAAAAGCAACACTACCAACTATGGCTGGTATGGTAGTAGCTTTATCAGGTGTTTTTGCAAGCATATATCTCAACAGTGCATCTGAAAGACACACCAACGACTTACGTGAATTAATAAAAAGAGAACTTTAAGGAGAGAATTTATGAGAAGGAATGCGATCAGCACTGCTGTAAAAGACGAAGAAAGTGAAATAAATTTAACTCCTATGCTTGATGTGGTTTTCATCATGCTAATCTTTTTTATAGTAACGGCCAATTTTATTAAAGAACCAGGATTAGAAATTAATAGACCTGATTCAGACACAGCTGAGACTCAAGAAAATGCTGCAATTTTAATCGCAGTTGGAGCTAATGATGAAGTTTGGATGGATGGTAGAAGAATTGATGTAAGGCAAGTAAAGGCAAATGTCGTAAAAATGCTCGCAGATAATCCAAAAGGCTCAGTAGTTATTCAAGCTGATGAAAAAGCTGTAGCTGATACAATTATTAAGGTAATGGATGGTGCTAGAGAAGCAGGTGTGAGTGCCATCTCCCTTGCATCAGAACCAAAATAGTTTATGAATCAAGTTCTATCTTCAATAGCTGCGCTTACAAAACCAATACACTATGTTTATGTCAAGGCATTTGATGCCAATAAGTATGCTGCAGGAATAGGATTTTCAACAGTTATAACTGCTTCATTGTTTTTTATAATGGTTATTCTTATCTCACTTGGAGATAGTGGTATTAAAGAGGATACATCAGTGAAGCTTGCAGATATTGTTATGCCAGAAAGACAAATCGATACTTTTATGACAGAAGTAGATAAGCCAGATAAACCAGAAGAGCAGCCTGAGGATATTGCTCAGCCTGAACTTGATTTGGCTCCTCTTACAGGCATAGATGTATCAGTTGCAAAACCAAAACCAAATTTTAGTGCAGGTGGATCATTTTTTAGAGATGGTGAATATATTCCTCTATTTAAAGTGATTCCAATATATCCTAGAAGAGCACAAGAAAGAGGTACCATGGGTTATGCCCTTGTCGAATTTACAATTACAGATTCTGGCAGTGTGGAAAATGCAACAACTATTGAAGGTTATTGCAGTAGCAAAAGACCTGATGATCCTGAAGTAGAATTTAGATCATGTTCCATGTTCAACAGTGCTTCATCAAGGGCAGCGTTGAAGTTAAAATATAAGCCTAAAATTGTTGATGGAAAGGCAGTAGCTGTTGAAGGTGTACTGCATAGATTTACATACATATTAGATGATACTTAAGAATGATAAATAAGAATTTTTCGACATATTTATTTTTTGCCTTAGCAATTATCCTGGGACTTCATTCATTTGATATAAATGCTCAGCAATCTTCAAATGCTTCTTCAAGCTCAGAAAACAACAATCTAGCCCCTACAAGAAAATATAAAAAGGCTAGAGCCTTACAATCAAGTACCGCAAAGAAAATGGCAAAGGTTTATGAAGCACTAGAAAATGTTGATGAAAAAGGCGAGCCAGCTCCTGATATGGATGTTGTGTATTCAATCCTTAATGAATTAAGAAATAATAAAGATGACTTAAAAAGCTATGACAGGTCCGTAATGTGGAATGCTTGGGCATATGTTTATTTTAGTGACGGTGATTACGTTAGAGCAATGACAGCATATAAAAATTTAATTAATGAGCCAGAAGTAACAATAGGTTTGCGTGTAAGCGCTCTACTTTCTTTGGGGCAGCTATACCTAGTCCAAGAGGATTATAAGAGTGGCATTGATTATATCCTCCAATGGATGAGAGAAGTCGAAACTGTTACAGCACAATCTTGGTCTTTGCTTGGCCAAGCATATTTTCAGACAGGAGAGTATAGGAAATCACTTTCTTCGATTGAAAAAGCTATAACACTCGCAGAGGAAGAAGGATACAAACCGAGAGAAAACTGGTACGTAATAATGGCGGCAAATATCGGCGAGCTTAAAAATGAAATTGGCGAAAAAGAGTCACTTTTAAGACAAATAGATATATATGAAATTTTGGTTAATCTTTACCCTAAAAAAACATATTTTATTCAGCTCGGTGGGTCTTACGGACAACTGGGTAGGGAAAGAGACTATATGATCACTTTAAAAGCAGCGTATGCTAAGGATTTTTTGGATAAAGAATCAGAATATTTAGCATTAGCTCAATTGCTCTTACTTAATAAGAATCCATATTGGGCTGCAGAGGTTTTAATTGCAGGTCAAAATAAGATGATTACGATCGTTGATGAAGACACTGACAAAGAAAAAATAGTTCCCGTTGTTAAAAAGACTGAAAAAAATCTCAAGCTTCTAGCAGACTCTTGGAGGATGGCTCAAGAAATTGATAAGGCAATTCCTGTCTTGGAAGAATCTGCTAAATTATCAAAAGATGGTGAATCATTTGTTTTGCTAGGTAATTTATATTTATCAGAAGACAAATTAGAGCAAGCAGTAAGCTCAATCAAAAAAGGTCTTGCAAAAGGCAAGATCAAGAATCTCTCACAAGTCTATTTGACACTTGGACAGGCTTATTTTGAACTACAACAGTTTGATGAAGCTAAAAAGAACTTTAGAATTGCCGCAAGAGATGAAAAGAAGAACATTAAAAAACAGGCAAATAATTGGATTAGATATACTGAGAACGAAGAAATTCGTGTTAAAAATTTAGCTCTAAGAAGAGACTTTATTCAGAACTCAAGCTCGACCTAGATTCTAATATATTCCTCAACTGTAAAGTCATAATCGTTTTCTTTATCTTTGAAGAAGAAATTACTGCTTGTATTCTTCCAATCTGAGTAATCAATTTTTGGATAAAAAACATCACCTTCAATATCACAATCAACCTTGGTAAGTACAAGCTTATTTGCTATTTCAAGCGTATCTCTAAAAAGATAACCACCACCAATAATTACAATTTCATCTTTTCCTTTCTGAAAACATATTTCTTTAGCATCTTTTATAGCTTCTTCAGTACTGCCGAATACCGTCACTCCATCTACGTTATTCAATGTATTTGATACAACATAATTTATTCTGTTTGGAAGCGGCCGTCCAATCGATTCATAGGTCTTTCTCCCCATTATTAATAATTTATTTGTTGTATATTCTTTGAAATGTTTTAAATCTGTTTTTAAATTCCACGGAAGATCATTATCTTTTCCAATTACGTCATTATTTGATAAAGCTACTACATGTGAGATGATTATCATTAGACAGCCATCCTTGCTTTAATTGGAGGATGAGGGTCGTAATTTTCAAGAACAAAATCATCAACTTTGCAGTTATTAAGATCTTCAATACAATTTAATTTTGGCATTTTAAGTTTCGGGAGTGGCCTAGGTTCTCTAGATATTTGCTCTTTTGCTTGATCAATAGCGTTCATATATATATGCGCGTCTCCAAATGAATGCACAAATCTCTTCGGTTTTAAATTTAAAATTTCTGCAAAAATTGATAACAAAAGCGCGTAACTTGCAATATTAAAGGGTACTCCAAGAAACATGTCGGCACTTCTTTGGTACATATGACAGCTTATAGTTCCATGCGAAACATAGAACTGTGACATTACATGACAAGGAGGCAGGGCCATTTTATCAAGCTCATTCACATTCCATGCAGAAAGTATATGTCTTCTTCCATCAGGATTGTTTTTAAGATTATAAAGAAGCTCTTTAATTTGATCGATGCCTGCCCAATTTCTCCATTGAACTCCATATACGGGACCAAGTTTTTTTTCACTATCTGTATTTATGTATCCTAAATTTTTGCCTTGGGTATCTGCATTATCAGTCCAAATAGTAGAAAACTTATTAAGATCTGTTAATTCAGTTCTATCTTTGTTAAATCTAATTTCAGCCAACCTTCTTTCGTCATCTGAACCTTCTAAAAACCATAATAATTCAGACACAACACCTTTCCATGCTAAAGCTTTAGTTGTTACCGCAGGAAAGCCATCCTCTAGATTAAATTCAATCTGATGTCCGAATGAAGAAATAGTTCCTGTATTTGTTCTGTCCTCTTTTTTGTCACCATTATCAAGAATGTATTCAAGAAGATCTAAATATGCTTTCATGCATTTTTCCTAGAATAAATAAAAATTAATATACCAGCAATTATCATTGGCAAACATAAAACTTGTCCCATGCTAAATGAATCAAGTAATACATACCCAATATGAGAATCTGGTTGTCTATAAAATTCAATTATAAATCTAATTAGGCCGTAAAAAATTAAAAAAGAAGAAGAAATAATCCCTTTTATTTTAGTCATTTTACTTATGCTAAACAAAATAATAAATAGCAAAATACCTTCACCAAAGCTCTCGTAAAGTTGGGAAGGATGCCTTGTTAAACCAAATGGATCTGTTGGGAAAATAAAGCCCCAGTCGCCGTTTGTAGCTTTGCCATAAAGCTCACCATTTAAAAAGTTTCCTACTCTAACTAAACCCAATCCAATTGGCATAGATAGAGCAACTCCGTCCATTAGTTCAAAAAATTCAATATTTTTTCTTTTACAAAATATTATTAGGCTTGTAATCACACCGATCAAGCCCCCATGAAAACTTAACCCACCTTGCCAAATATAGAATAACGATAGGGGATTGCTAATTAATTGGTCAGTTCCATAAAAAAGCATATATCCGATTCTTCCACCACACATTGCACCAAAAAATAATCCATATAGGAATACCATATCGTTTACTTCGTCTTTAGTTAATCCCGTATCTGTGATGATTTTATTTTTAGATAAGAATAAATAAATTAATATTGCTGACATCAACCAAGTTACCGCGTAGTATTGAATTTTTAGCGAGCCAATCTCTATTATGGAAGGATTATTAAAAAAATCTGACAATTCTATAATCATACTAAAAACATATATATAGAAACTATAAAAAACCATGAAGCTAATAGTTTATTAAGGGTTTCTTGTGAAAGATAGTGGGCTAGATCTGCACCATACTTAGCAGCAAAAATACTTGTAATAGAGACACCTAAAACAGCTGGAAAATATACGTAGCCAAAACTAAACTTTGGCATTTCTGATAATCCAATACCGGCAAAAATATAGCCTATAGTTCCAAAAATTGCTATCGGTACTCCACATGCTGCAGATGTACCAATAGCTGTAGTAAGACTTAGTCCCGACGATTTAAAGTATGGTACTGAAAAAACACCACCGCCAATACCGAGTATAGAAGAGAAAAATCCTATCATTGAACCTGCAAAAACAGATTTTTTATTATTAAACGCAAACTCTTTTGAGCTCAGGTTTATATTAAATAAAATTTTTATACCCATAAGAAAGATAAATAATGCAATTGTAAGTTTTAAAATTAGCCCTTTTATTTGAACTGCGAATAAAGCTCCCATGAGAGCCCCAAAAGTTATACCCAAAGCTACAGGTTTAAAATATTCAAAATTTATTGACCCCTTATTATTATGAGCATTTGCTGAAGATAAACCTGTAAATATTATGCAAGCTATAGCAGACCCTATTGCCATATGAACAACAATAGAGCTTTCAAAACCTAAATTTATAAAAGTTCCAATTAGAACTGGTACTATAACTAGTCCACCACCAATACCAAAAAGACCTGCTAATAAACCTGCTACAACTCCAAGTAAGGCAAATAATAATAATTCATCAAACATTTTCGAACTCTTTGCAAAAAGAATATTTTAGTTCATTTAACGCATTGAAATAGACATTTTCTTTGAAAGATACAATTACTCTTAAAGGATACCAATATGATACCCACTTAAAATCTTCAAACTCATTATCAGGATCGTTTTCAAAAGAAATCTCTACGTCTTTTAATAGTCTGAACAGGAACCATTTTTGTTTTTGACCTTTGAATTTTCTACTGACTATCTTTCTTCTACTTTGTTTTGGAATATCATACTTTAGCCAATCTTTAATTGATTCTATTAGTACTACATCCTCAGACTTTACTCCAACTTCTTCATATAACTCTCTTTTAGCAGCTTTTAGCGGCGACTCATTTGAATCAATTCCTCCTTGAGGAAACTGCCAACTATTCATACCTTTTCTCTTACAAATAAGAACTTTTCCATTTAAATTTGCAATAACTAGACCAACATTCAATCTGTAACCTTTTTCCTTCATATGTCTAAGATTTATTTTTATCTATGTTTTGGTTAATCATATATACAAAAATTAAACTTAAAAAAATTAAGATAAGGCTAGGGCTTGCCGCCATTATCCATTCGCCCTCACTAGTAAAATTGTATATCTTGGTTGATAAAGTATCGAAACCCACCGGCCTTAATAATAATGTAGCAGGCTGTTCTTTAATTGACTCTATAAAAACTATCATTAAACCAAGAAGAGCAGCAGACTTCATATGTGGAAAGTAAAATTCGCTGAAAGCTTTTAATGGTTTTGCAGGCATTGTAGATAAAGCTTTTTCAGAAGTGTTTTGAATATTGGCAAGAGATGCTGAGAGATAATTATAGGCCGGAGTCATAAATCTTAATGATAAGCAAAAAACTAATCCAAAAATTCCATAAGTCGTTATTGAAATATTAAAAAAATATCCAAACGAAACCAATAAGCCAGCTGAAATTACAGATCCTGGGATGGCATAACCAGAGGTAATTACTGAAATTATATTTTTTATACTTTTGGAACTTCTATAAGTTAAAGCAAGACTAATAGCAAAGAAAACCGTCACCAATGATGCACTAATTCCAAGAACAAGAGAATTAAAAAATAAATAGATATTCTCAGTACTAAAAAGACCATTTTTTGAAAGACTCCAAATAAATAATTGAATTAATGGAGCCACAAATACCACCAAAAATATCAATGTACAAATGGTTGTAGCTAAGTATGCTTTAACAGTATTAAGATTTGTTTTTTCAAATATTTCAGACGTCCTTGAGGCTAGGTTAATTTGTTTATTATCATAATACTTACTGATTAGTATTACAGCCACTACAAAAACAAATAGATAGCCTGCAAGCTTTGCTGCTGAATAGTAGCTCTGATATCCAAACCATGCATTATAGATACCAACTGTGAATGTTTCTATTCTAAGTGTTGAAACTCCTCCAAAATCTGCAACAGTCTCAAATATAACTAAAGACATTCCTCCAACAATTGCTGGCCAAAGTGAGGGAATGATAACTTTAAAAATAGTTTCGATATTATTTTTACCTAAGGTTTTGGATGCTTTAAATAAGTTTATACCCATTGATGATAGCTGCACTTTAACAAGCAGATATATGTATGGAAACAATGCCATGGACATAATAATTGAAGCTCCAAGAAGATTTTTAATTGAAGGTAGTGAGATATTAAAATCTCTAAGAAAAGTTGAAATTGGGCTAGCATATTCAAATATTCCAACATAAATAAAAGCATAAACATACGCAGGAAAAGCAATCGAAAGGCTTAGACTCCAGCTAAAGAATTTATTCCCTGGAAAGTTATAAAACGTAATTAACAATGCCAAAGGAACAGCAATAAATGCTGAGATAATCGCTGTCAAAAATGAAAGAATAAATGTATTTTTAATAAGATCAAATAGGTATTCATTAGTTATATATTCAATATCTACTCCCTTAAAAAATGACAAATAAAAAAAGGAAACAAAGAAGATTAATGATGCAACTATCCATGGCATTCCAACATATTTCCATATTTTAAGATTATGCATTATTTTTCATCTTCCAGACTTTCAGCACCTTTTTCGAGTTTGCTTCCTAAAACATTTATTCTAGTCTGAAGATTTTGTACATCTTTTGTTGCTCCATCTAGTCTTTTTAGAACAGAAGAAGTGTTAGCATCAAAATTTGAAAATTCTTTTTGAATACCCCTTACCACACTCGCCACTTTGGTAGCAGTCTCGTTAAGTTTGAGATAATGATGACCAGTTCTTACCATATCCAAAAAAGCTGCTAATGTGTTTGGGCCCATAATAAGAGTTTTCTTTTCAGTAAAACTTTCCTCTCTCAAGCCTTCAATTTGATTAATTAAATCAAGAATCTTTTCAGAGGGTATATATAGAATTACATAATTAGATGTAATATTTCCTATAAGATATTTATCTGAAATATCATTAGCATCAGTTAAAACTTCATTTCTAAGATTGACCAAAATTTTCTTTCTTTCAGTACCTGTATTTGCATCTTGGTATTTTTGATATTGCCCAGCATAAAACTTAGAATCAATGGGAATAATTACACCCTCTGCTGAGGTAATTGAACAATCAACAAGATCCCTAGACTCAGGATTGATTTGATGTTGAAATTCATAACTATTGCTGGGCATTATGTCTCTAACAATTGACTCTAAATTCCACTCACCTAATCTGCCTGTAGTGACATTTCCACCTAAAAATCTATTTAATTCGTTAAGAGGTGTGGTAACTGATGCTAAATCTAGCTCAATTTTATTTAGGTCTTTTGAAACTTCATTGAGTTTATTTTGAATGTTTTCATTACCGCCTTTGTCGATTGAATCTTTACTTTTAATCCTGAATAAAATGAAGATTAAGATGCTTAAAATTGCTATTAAACATATAAATATTAAGTAATTGATCATGATGTTAGTATAAAATGTCATTAAGATTATGCATCAAGAAATTATAACAAGGTTTAAGTCCCTTAAAGATAAGCAATTGTCGATCGATATAACAAGAGGCAAACCAGATGTTGAGCAACTAGATCTATCTAATGAGCTTTTAAGTGTTTCAATATCAACCTTTTCTGAAGATGGTGCCGACCTAAGAAATTATGGCGAACCTTTTGGAATATTAGAAGCTAGAAGATTGGGATCGGAATTATTAGATGCACCTATTGGGAATATACTTGCCTGTGAACAATCAAGTTTATTGCTTACCTATCAAACTATACTGTCTAATTTTCTCTTTGCTGAACCAATACCATGGAAAGATATTAAAAATCCGAAATTTATATGTCCTGTCCCAGGATTTGATAGACATTTTATGATGTTAAATGACTTTGGTATTGAAGCATTACCAGTTCCCTTAAATGAAGATGGTGTTGATATTGGGTCTTTTCAGAAAATTTTAGAAAGTGAAGATAGTGTTGTCGGCATGCTTGGTGTGCCCAGACATTCAAATCCTTCAGGTGAAATTTATTCCGATGATAATTTGTTAAATTTATTTAAGATTGGAAAAAATTTTTCAAGAGAATTTCTATTTATTTTTGATCATGCTTATTTAATTCATGACTTTCTTCCCTCAAAAAAACAAAAACCACTATGGGAAATTGCTTCAGAGGCAGGCGTTGAGGAACAAACCGTTATAACAACTTCATTTTCAAAGGTTACCTTTGGTGGTGGAGGAATTTCTTTCGTTGCAGCATCTGGTAATCCCTTAAAGTTAATTAAAAAGGTAAGGACAACAATGATAATTTGTCCAGATAAGCTAAACCAGAAAAGACATGTTGAGTTTTTTAAAACTACTGAAAGTGTAAAGAAGCACATGAAAAAACATGCTGAACTTATCAGACCAAAATTTAAAATAGCGCATTCTTTTCTTGAAAAACTACCGCAAGAATGTGGAAAATTTTCAACACCGACCGGAGGATATTTTATAACTTATTCAACTGCGAAACCTATTGCCACAAAGGTTGTGTCTTTGTGTAAAGAAATGGGAGTGCTTGTTACACCCGCAGGATCAACGCATCCAAAAGGTCATGATCCAAATGACAGTGTTATCAGACTAGCACCAACATATGTTTCACAAAATGAGCTTTCGGATGCTATGAATGTTTTTACCACAGCTGTTCTAATAGCACACTATGATTTAAAAGTTTAATTTTTAGTTTTTTCATGTGGAACGTAGGATGTTCCATTAAAGTGAGAAAAAATTTTTGAAATGTCCGGATGGTTTGCTGGAATACCTGAAATATCAATATTAAGGTTTTGTTCCGAAACATAAGCAATATAGAAAATCTCCTCATTTTCTGCAAAGAGATGATAGAAGGGCTGATCTTTTTTTGGTCTAAAATCTTTTGGAATAGCGTTATACCATTCTTCAGTATTATTAAAGGTCGGATCAAGGTCAAAAATTACTCCCCTGAAGTTTAAAAATTTGTGTTTTACAACATCACCTATTGAAAACTTTGCTTCCACTAAATCTTGCATTATATTTATACAGTAAACTATTAAAGGAAAAATGTCATGACAGATGATTTAATTGTATTAACAACTTACGATATAAAAAATACAGAAATAATTGAACATATTGGCCTTGTTCAAGGAAGCACTGTAAGAGGTAGAAATATTGGTTCTGATTTTTTAGCGCAGCTTAAAAATGTTGTGGGAGGCGAATTAGTTGGGTATTCAAAATTATTAACTAGTTCCCGTGAACAAGCTTATTCAAGAATGATAGATGATGCTAAATCTAAAGGAGCAAATGCTGTTCTAGGTTTTAGATTTCAAACCTCAACAGTTGCCTCAGGCGCTGCTGAAATTCTAGCTTATGGCACAGCTGTAAAAATAAAAAAGGAAGAAAATGAATAAAACTGAAAAAATAGCTTTAAGGGAATCAATTATTGTAGTTCTTATGGGTGCGGCAATTAATTTCCCACTTCAAACTTATCTACTGTGGCTGACAATTGATAATTGGCAATGGTCAGACCCTCTTAAAATATCAATATTTATACAGATAATAATAACTATTGTAGCTCTCTTGCGGGTCTATGCAATTAGAATGAGATTTCAAAGAGGCAAGTTTTAGTCGTCTTTGTTTGTTTTTTCGTCAGATCTTTTTTTGCCAGCCTTCATTTTCTTTTTTGCAGCCATCATTCTCATTTGGACTCTTTTATTTATCATGTCTTTGCACCATACATCATAAACAGTAGAGTAATTTCCAATTAAATCTGAAAGCAGAACAACTTCAAGCCATTTTTCTTCATTTTCCGGATTCATCTCAATTTCTTCCCATACTGTCTCACTTAGTGAGAGTAAACCAGCGATCCCATCTTTTGTTTCCTTGCACTCTTTGAAATTCATAAGATAATTAGGATGATCCATTAAGCTATTTCTGTTTTTTTCGATCGACCCTTTATGATTGTCAGCTAACAAAATTACAGACAAGAAGGGCACCACTAATAATAATAATTTGTTCATTTTTACCTCGTTTTTATACCTTTATATTAAAGACTACATTTTTTAAAAAAAAGTTCAAATATATATTTACATTTAATTTTAAGTGTCCATAATGCACCGATATTCATACTAATGAACATAGCTCTGAGTGTTTATTAGTATGAATATTTTAGAAATAATCCAAATTTTAAGTGTTTTATTCGGTACATTGATTGCTGCACCCCTTGTTGTTTCAAAAAAAGCAAAAAAAAGATTAGTTGGTTTGTGTGCAGTAATAGCAGGAAGCTTTTTAGCAATTATCGTGCAGTTTTATCTTGGGCTGTATTATTTCGTATTTGCAAATTTTTTCTGGCTTATAAATGCATGTAATGGCATAAAAAAAATTAACAGATCAAAAAATAAAAATATTAAGATCTAGTTAAATCATCATATTCTAAAAAAATAATTCCTTTGCTTTGATCAGACATTTTAGATATTAATGAAAATGCAACATCAGAGGCACTTATATTTTTATATTTTTTGAGAGGACCTATCAAAAAGTATCCCAAAATATTTGTGACTAGCTCAAAAACAATCACCGCATAGTTAACTGGCTCATTTAATCTTTCCCCTAGTAGATGTCCTGGCCTTGCAATGACAACCTTTTCATAACCCATTGATATAATTTGATCTTCAGTTTTGCCTTTAACATCTAAGTATGAGTTAAGAGATCCTGATTTGGCTCCCACTGCAGATATAAGACCTATTGATGTTGCTCCATGTTTTCTTCCAAATAAAGCGATATTTTTAATAAAATCATGATCAACTTTTTCAAAACTTTTCCTGCTTTTTTTAGGAAGATAAGCAAGCTCCATAATAGATAGTCTTTTGCCAATGGCAATGTATACCTCATCGAACCTATATTCGTTAGAAATAGAATCAATCTCAGAAAATTCTGTAACTATCTGTTTAATATCTTTATTTATCTTAAGTTCTTTTCTTAACAATAATGTGATGTCAAAAACTTTAGTATCAAATGATTTAAGGATGTTGCTTCCAAGGAGACCTGACGCTCCCACAATTAAAATTTTCTTATTCATTTATTATCAATTCAATAGATTTAGTAAGTTCATCTATCGATTTAGATCCATCTAAAGCAACTTCAGCATATTTTTCATACATTGGTTGCCTCTCAATATATACCTCGGGAATAGATAATCCATCAGGCACAGCAAGACCTCGCTCTTGACCGACTCCAATTCTTTCAATAATCACATCGAGAGGCGTATCGATATAAATTATTTTTGAAAAAGACATAAGGTGATGTATAGATATGCTTGAATATATTGCACTACCTCCTGTTGAAATAATTTCAGTTGTTCTATCAAGGCCAAGAATGGCTTTTTCTTCTGCAGATCTTACAAACTTATACCCAAACTCCTTTTTCACATTTTCTAAGCTCATTTTGTATTCACTTTCTATCAGATGATCTGTATCAACAAAACTTAGACTATATTTTTCTGAGATAGCTTTACCTAATGTAGATTTACCACATCCGGCCATACCTATAAAACTTATATTATTCATTCTTATATGACTTTGGGAGTGTGTCATGTTGTTTTAAGTTATCATTAATCTCATACCATGAGGCTTTTGATCCAACGTAGACATGATGAGCTTCAGGCAAACTAATATCTCCATTTATAGCCCCGACAGAAATATAGTACTTTTCTGATTTATTCTTGTTAAAAAACATTATATTTGATCCACAAATTTCACAAAATACTCGTTCACAATCTTGAGAAGAAGCATATGTTTTAGTATTTTGTATGCCAGATTTGTAATTGAAAAACGATTTTTCCACCTCAATAAAACTAGCAAATGCTGAACCATGAGATCTTCGACATTGGGAACAATGACAATATGAAAAGTACTTAATTTCTTGATTTATTTCAAATGAAACTTTTCTACATTCACAATTTCCACTAAGTCTATTCATTTTTAGCAAAGTCCTCATTAGCCTTTATGAGTTCATGAGTTATTTCTTTTTCAAAAGCACTATGACCAGAGTAGGGCGCAACTATTAATTCAGATTCAGGCCAATTTTTTGATAATTCCCAGGCTGTTTCCATCGGACAAACAATATCATATCTACCTTGTATTATCTTAGTTGGTATGTGACGAATTTTATCAATTGAAGAAGAAGAAATTAGTTGATTTTCATTTTCAAGAAAACCTTTATTTATAAAATAATGATTTTCAATAAGTGCAAATGCCAGAGCAAATTTAGATTCTGAATACGACGAAACCATATCAGGTTTATGACCGAGCGTACTTACAGAACCCTCCCATTTAGACCATGCTATTGCGGCCTCCATTTTCTTTTTTTCATCATTTCCTATAAAAATTTTGTAGTATGCATCCATTAAATCATGTCTATCTTCTTCTTGAATAGGTTTTAAAAAACCCTCCCAGGCTTCTGGAAATATTCTGCTAGCTCCATCTTGGTAAAACCACTTTAGCTCTTTATCTCTCAACATAAAGATTCCTCTAAGAACTAATTCTGAAACTGAAT
>CEUU01114693.1_pt1 | contig 17182 bp, 15 predicted proteins | sample 531321 | NCBI WGS metagenome assembly CEUU01 (sample SAMEA2622658, study PRJEB7988) | marine metagenome | isolation source: saline water (ENVO:00002010), including
TTTTAATGCTTCTTTAATTAAAAATATTTTTTCATTCCAAATTAAATTTAATTTAAGAGAGGGGCAATGGGTTGAATCAATCATAAATCTATTTTGATAACGATATGTATAGAAATCCTCGATATTTAATTCAACATAATGTGTAGGAAATTCATATCGATATTTCTTGACTTTTTTTAAGGAATCTCTATCACCAAAAAAAATATAGGGACAATTAATTTTTAATGTTCGATGAAACCACTCCTCAAAGGAACTTCCTGCTTTATTCTTAACATCCCAATATCCAGATACGCATGTTAATGTTGACATTTTTTTAAAAGAATTAACCCATTAATATCATTAATATTTTTGGGATGGATATTGAATAATTACTTTAATGAAGGTCTAAAATAAATATCCTTAGAGATATTTTTCTCTAAAAATAAAGTTTACAGAACCAATTTCTTAAAACAGTATTTAATATTTAATTATACAGCTAGATATAAATCTAGATCAATTTAAAATAAATTTTTAAGTTGAATAAATAAAAAAAGATAGTAATTGGGAAAGGGTTTAATAATTCTTAGAATTGAGAAATTTTTTACTTTAATTAAAATATATGGATATTACTTTCTAGGATATTTACAAAGTTTTTAAAAACAACTAATATAATTTTTAAAGTCTGATATTCCTAAAGATGAAAAAATATATATTAGGAATATCTTGTTTTTACCATGATAGTGCTGCAGCTTTATTAAAAGATGGCGAAGTGGTCGCCGCAGCACAAGAGGAGCGATTTACGAGAAAGAAACATGATTCAAATTTTCCATTTAAATCAATTCAGTTCTGTCTTAATTCACAAGGAATTAAAGTTTCTGAACTCTTGGAAATAGTTTATTATGAGAAACCTCTTTTAACTTTTGAAAGATTATTAGAGACTTATTTACAAATTGCACCGAGAGGATTTAGATCTTTCATCTCTGCAATGCAAGTTTGGTTAAAAGAAAAGTTATTTATAAAAAGTGAAATTAAAAAGAATCTTCAAAAGATAGATAAAGATTATCTCAAAGAAAAAAGTAAAATCAATAATCTCCTTTTTTCAGAGCATCATCTTTCTCATGCAGCTGCTGCATTCTATCCAAGTCCATTCGATGAAGCTGTAATTTTGTGCATGGATGGGGTTGGAGAATGGGCAACTACATCAGCTTGGATAGGCAAAGGAAATAAAATTAAACCACTCTGGGAGATCAATTTCCCGCACTCAGTTGGTCTTCTTTATTCTGCATTTACTTATTATTGTGGATTTAAGGTGAATTCTGGAGAATATAAACTAATGGGTTTGGCTCCTTATGGAGAGCCAAAATATGCTGAAAAAATAAAGTCAAATCTTATTGATATAAAACCAGATGGTACTTTCAGATTAAATATGAGATATTTCAAATATCATCGCGGATTTAGAATGACAAGTAGTAAATTTCATAAACTTTTTGGATCTCCTCCTAGAAAGAGTGAAAGTGAGTTAAGTCAGTTCCATATGGATTTAGCCTCCTCAATACAAGTAGTTACTGAAGAAATACTCTTAAAGTTAGCCAAAACATTAAAAAATGAAACTGGCCTAGATAATATTTGTATGGCGGGTGGTGTTGCATTAAATTGTGTAGCAAATGGTAAGTTGTTAAAAGAAAAAATTTTTAAAAATATTTGGGTTCAGCCAGCTAGTGGAGATGCAGGATCTGCTTTGGGAGCGGCATTAATTGGTTGGTATGAAAAAAATGGTAAAGAAAGAAATGTCAACATAAATGACTCAATGAAAGGTACATATTTAGGTCCAGCTTTCAATAATCAAGAAATTATCAAATATTTAAAAAGTATAAACGCAAAATTTTATATAAAAGAAGATGATATTCTTTTTGATTATTTAGCTGCGCAAATTGATAAAGGTAAGGTGATTGGATGGTTCAATGGAGCAATGGAATTTGGGCCTAGAGCTCTTGGAGCTAGATCTATCATTGGCGATCCCAGAAATAGAGAAATGCAAAGTATTATGAATCTTAAAATTAAATATAGAGAAAGCTTTCGCCCATTTGCACCTTCAGTACTTGAAGAAGATGTTTCTAATCAATTTGAAATGACTGATAAGAGTCCTTATATGCTTATTGTTTCTTCTGTTAAAAAGGAACTTTGTAATGAAATGACAAATTATCAAAAAAAACTTTTTGGGATAGATAAATTAAGAATATCAAGATCAAAATTGCCTGCCGTAACGCATGTAGATTACTCAGCAAGAATTCAAACTGTTAGCAAAACAACAAACCCTCGTTATCATAGATTAATATCAGCATTTAAAGAAAGAACAGGTTGCCCTACAATTGTAAATACTTCATTTAATGTTAGAGGCGAACCTATAGTTTGTACTCCCAAAGACGCTTATAGGTGTTTTATGAGAACTGAAATGGACATTCTAGTTTTACAAAATCAAATTCTTTTGAAAGAAGAACAAATTAAAAAAGAATTGGATGAAAATTGGAAAGAGGAGTTTGAACTTGATTAATGATTAATAACCACATAACAAAAAAAAAGCTAAGTGAATTTGGAATAGTTATTGGATTCTGTTTCCCTCTCTTTATAGGTTGGCTTATTCCTTTCATATTTGGCCATCAATTTAGGCAGTGGTCTCTTTATATTGGAATACCCGCATTAATATTTGCACTGATTAGACCTCAATTACTTTTTTATCCATATAAATTTTGGATCAAACTTGGCAATCTTCTGGGTTGGATTAATAGCCATATAATACTAGGCTTAGTTTTTGTGTTAATACTTTTACCAATTTCCATGATTATGAAATTATTTGGATATGATCCACTTAAAAAGCCAAACAAAAGAGTTGTATCATATAGAGAGAATAAACAAAACTTTGTTATTGATTTAAAAAGGATTTTTTAAGTATGGAAGCTTTTATTGATTTAGTAAAAGATCTATGGGATTTCTTGAAGGTGCGTAAAAAATATTGGCTTGCGCCTTTAATTATAACAATTGTTCTTATGGGAGCTCTTATTGTTTTTACTCAAGGTACAGTTGTGGCCCCTTTTATATATAGTATTTTTTAATTTGCTTATGAAAATTATAAATCGATCACTTTTAAAGTTATTTATTTATAATTTTTCTTTTTTAATTGTCTTTCTAATGTTTACTCCAATTATTTATTATGGAGCTAGGGCCTTTAAAAAATTTGGTTCCTCTAACGTTGAAGATAATAGGCAATTTTTGCCTCCTTATGAAAATAATTTTTTAAAGCAGCAGATTTTTAAAGATTGGGAGAATAGAAAGGGTAATTACGAATATCTTCCTTTTATTGATTGGAAACAATTACCATATACTAGCGAAACACTTAATGTTGGAGGAATTTATAATTTAAGAAAATCCTTTAATCAATCATTAGTAAATTCTACTTGGTTTTTTGGAGGGTCAACAATGTGGGGTGAAGGTTCTGAAGATTTTGGAACTATTCCCAGTCATTATGCAAAAATAACAAATACAAAGGTATTAAACTTTGGAGAGGGATCATGGGTTTCAAGACAATCTTTAAATAAATTAATAAATGTTTTGGGGGATGGCTTTAGACCAAAAAGTGTAGTTTTTTACGATGGCTTTAATGACATCTATATGCAATGTTTTTATTCAATTAAAGATAACCATTTACCTAACCATACCTATGGAAATACCTTTAAAAAAGTTCTTGATCCAGTTATAAAAAAAGAAAATATTTTAATAAATAATTTGAAAGATTTTTATCTTTTACCTTATAAATCGATTGCCAAAAAATTAAATAAAAAAGAAGATGTAAAAAATAAAATCTGTGAAGATAAAAATAAATTTTCAGATCTTATAGCTAATCACTTAATTAACAACTGGAGGGCAGCGCATGCACTCTCTAAAACATATGGATTTAAGTTTTACGCGATTTTACAGCCTTATGCTTTCTCAGCAAAAAATAAAGTGCATTATCTAGAAGATAATCAATATGAAAGTAAAAAATCTCTTGAGAATATTTATTCATTGATTATTAAAAAAAAGGATATTATTTGTTCTAAGCTTAGTGATACTGATTTTTGCAATTCAATAATCGATGGTTCTAAATGGCTTTCAGGTGATCAACCATATTTTATTGATATTGTACATATATCTAGTGATGGGAATAAATTAATAAGTGAAAAATTTGCATCTTTATCTAGATAATCAAAATTTTAAATAATACAAATATAAAAAATTAACTAATTATGTATAAATTATTTTTTTCAAATCTTTAAATGTTAAATACAAAAAACAAACTTTATAAAAGTAGTTTTATAAAAATATTAATAAATATATATTGGCTAATTTTAGAAAAGTTTTCCAGAATATTGTTTGGATTATTAGGAACTTTATTTATAGCAAGATACTTAGGTGTTGAAAAATTTGGAGTAATTAGCTTTTCAATGTCATATGTTGATTTATTTGCTGTAATTGCAACTTTAGGACTTCCTTCAATAGCTGTTAGAGAATTAGTTAAAAAACCTAATGATGCCAATATTATTTTGGGTACAGTGGGATTATCAAAATTTGCTTCAGGAATATTAATTTATTTTGTATCAATATTAGTAATTTATTTTTTCAGGAAAGGGGATGATCTAGCTATAAATACAGTTATGATCATTGGCACTATTTCTATTTTCAAATTTAGTGATATCTCAGTTTATTGGTTTGATTCAGTAGTTAAATCTAAATACACTTCATATTCGATATTCCTTGCATTATTAACAACTACAATTATAAAATTTATTTTAATAATTTATAGAAGTGAATATTATTCTTTTGTATACATAACTACTGCAGAGAAATTATTAATTGGAGTTTTCTTATTATTTTCTCTAAATAAGTGGGGAAAAAATTTAACTGAATTAAAATTCAATTTTTCGCTTATGAGAGATTTACTAAAAGATAGTTGGCCTTTATTGATATCTAGTCTTTCGATAATTATCTATATGAGAGTGGATCAAATTATGCTTGGGAAAATGATAGGAGATTATGATGTGGGAATTTATAGTGTTGGGATAAAGTTTACTGAAATATTTTCTCTTTTGCCTTTAGCAATTATTAATTCACTTTTTCCTTCCATTATTAGAGCAAAAGAATATAATAACGAGGTTTATTTGAAAAGAATTCAAAATTTGTATAACTTTATAACCTTTATTTCATTCATTTATGCATTATTTATTTTTATAAACTCTGAATTTATTATTAATCTATTATTTGGGAGTAATTACTCTGCCTCTATTACAGTTTCCAGAATTTATTGTTGGTCCTGTATTTTCATCTCTATGGGTCTTGCTAGAGGGAAATGGATAGTCTCAGAAAATTATCAATATCTTACCTTCTGGTTTATTCTTGTTGGTACAATTATTAATGTAATTGGTAATTATTATTTTATACCCTATTTCGGTGCACAAGCTGCAGCTTTTACATCTTTAATTACCCAATTTATTTCTGTTTTGGTAGCTCCTTTTCTTTTTAAAAAATTAAGAATAAGTGTAAAAATGTTAATCCAAAGCTTAAATCCAATTAATTGGTTTTTATCCTTAAGGGAAATCAAGAAATTATTCTTTAATGAAGGAGATAAATATTTTGACTGAAATCAGATTATTTGGAGACTGGGCACCATGTAGTAAAAAAGTTTTTATGGAATCTATAGATGAGTTTTCATTGATCAATATTGAAGGTCCTTTCAAAAAAAATAATGATTTAGATTTTAAACGTGCACAAAAAGCTGGTCCATATTTATTTAATAATACCCTCCCTGAAAAAATAAAAAACTGCGTTGCAATTTTAGCTAATAATCATCTAATGGATTATGGAGAGATCGGTTTTGAAAATACAATTAAAGAGTTAAATAAATTAAATATAAATTATGTTGGAGCTGGAAAATCTTATAAAGAGGCCTCCAAACCATATGTTTTCAGCTTAGATGGCTCTAAAATAGCGCTTTTTGCTAGAGCTGAAAAACAATTTGGAATTTCTTATGGAAATTACACTGGAGTAGCACCAATAGATGCAAATTTTTATAAAGAATTAAAGCAATATACTAATAAAGTTGATTTGATTATCTTATCTATTCATGGAGGTGCAGAGATGTCTCCATGGCCATCTCCCGACAGGCAAGACCTTTATAGATCTTTTATAGATATGGGAGTTAATGTAGTTTATGGGCATCATTCTCATCGTCCACAAGGTTGGGAGAAATATCAAGATGGACTAATTTTCTATGGTTTAGGCAATTTTTGTGTTGATCCCTCCAAATGGAGGTCAATTTCAAATACCCTTTGGTCTTTTTCCCCTATCATAAAGTTTGATAAAGGTAATTTACAAGTTGAAGAAAAAGTTTCATTAATTGAGGATAATGATGAAAATATTGTTATTAAAGACGCTACAGAAAAGCAAATTTCTGATCTCAGAAATTATAAAGATAATTGCAATTACCCCCTAAAAGATAGAAAATTATTAATAGCTATTTGGCAAGAATTTTCAATGCGAAACTTTGATCAATATTATTCTAAGTGGTTGTCAGTTGATATTAAGAAGCTATTTGTCTTAAAGATTATCATTAAAAATATTATATTTTTTGTAATTAGTTTGATACCTTCAACTAGAATTAATAAGTTCTTGGTTAAATCTATAAATAAAAGAGATATGCTTTTTTATCATCTATTTAGTACAGATGCTCATTCTGAAGCTATTCAAACTGCCTTAAGCCTTAAATCAGGTATTATAAAAGATCAGAGAAGTCAAAAAACAAAAGATCTTTTTGATCTTCAAAAAATTGAACATACATAGAATATAAAAATGTCGGAAAATATATACAACACAGATTGGTTGGGAACTATACCTATTTTTTATAACGAAGATACTAATTCTATAAGTAGTTGTATGAAAGATGTAATCGATAAAAATAAAGTCTTTTTTGATAAGGAAGGTCTTATAAATTTTCTTGATTTTGGTTACTCTGTTTTTAATCAAACACCAATTAAGGGGATAAAGTTCATTGGTCCATCACAAAGTATAAAAATTAAAAATAATAAAATAAAAATAGAGAATGAGATTGACCCGCTAGAAGAACTTATAGATAACAAATTAAAAGAGGATGAGATATTTGAATTAATTCATACAAAAGTACTTGAATGGGAGAAATCTTTACCATCTGACTATAAAATTCTTCTACCATTAAGTGGTGGATATGATTCAAGAATACTATTAAATGCGATAGAAAATAAGGAAAGAGTTTATGCCTTTACCTATGGTTTATCATCCAATCAGAAAGAATCTTATGAAGTAGTGCGAGCTAAATATCTTTGTAAGAAGTTTGGTATTAAATGGAAGCAAATTTATTTAGGACAATTTAATAAAGAAATTGAATACTGGATAAGTAAATATGGCCTTTCTACGCATGCACATGGCATGTATCAAGTAGAATTTTATAAAAAAATCAAGGAGCTTTATCCAAAAGAAAAGTTTGCAGTTTTAAGTGGAATAGTGGGAGATTTATGGGCTGGAAGTTTGCCAAATTTTAAGATAAGAAATTTTGAAGATTTAAATTTTCTTGGTTTAACTAGAGGTCATTGTGCTGAAAGTAGCTTTCTTAAATACGACAAAAATAAAGTAAATTTGGAAAGAAAAAAATCTTTTTTTGAGGAAAATAAATTTAAGCTTCAAGATCCAAGATATCAAATAATAATTTTAATAAGAACAAAAATAATATTGTTATCTTATTTATTAAATGTTCCTAGATACTTGGGTTATTTATCATGGTCTCCATTTTTAGAAATAGATTTAGCTACTGCGATGATAAATTTAAGTGATAAAAGGAGAAAAAATAGAAAATGGCAATTAGAATTTTTAAGAATGAATAATTTAGATTTAGAAAATAGAAAATTTAAATATAATAAAACTAATCTATTAGACTATAACTCTGTAAAAGAATTACCTCTTGAGCCTTTAGATTGTGAATTATTTTCTGATCTTATTGATATAAGGTATATTGATTTTATTAATAATAATATTAGACAAAATAAATTTTCTGATTATAAAAATTTTGTTTTATCTTTGCCTAAAATTGGAACTATTATGAAAACAATAGGCTTCCGTTCTATTTTTTATAAAGCGTATTATGCTTATTTATGCCTTCGCCCTATTCAATATATATTGAAGGAATTCAATAGCTCTAAGAATAATTAAATGTCAGATGATTTATTCGCCACAGATTGGTTAGGCACTGTACCTATTTTTTATAATGAGGAAAATAATAATATAAGTAGAAATATGTTAGAAGTTATTGAAAAAAATAAAATTATTTTTGATCATGAGGGTTTAATAAATTATTTTGATTATGGGTATTCAGTTTTTAATCAAACACCAATCAAAGGAATTAAATATTTAGGTTATTCTCAAAAAATAAAAATTAAAAATAATAAATTAAAAGTTGAAAAATGTATTGATCCAGTAGAAAATTTCATCGATTATAAATTAAATGAGGATGAGATATTTGAATTAATTCATACAAAAGTATTTGAATGGGAAAAATCTTTACCCTCTAATTATAAAATTTTACTTCCATTAAGTGGAGGATATGATTCAAGGATTCTTTTAAATGCAATAACAAATAAAGAGAGAGTTTATGCTTTTACCTATGGAGTATCTACAAATCAGTCTAAATCATTTGAAGTGGTTAAGGCTAAATATTTATGCGATAAACTTGGTGTTAAATGGAAAGAAATTAAGCTAGGAGAATTTAATAAAGAAATTGAATTTTGGATAAGTAAATATGGTCTTTCGACACATGCTCATGGTATGTATCAAATAGAATTTTATAAAAGAATTAAAGAACTTTATCCACAAGAAAAATTTGCTGTTTTGAGTGGAATAGCAGGAGGTGCGTTAGCTGGGAGTCTCCCAAAATTTAAAATAAGAAATATAGATGATTTAAATTTATTAGGTCTTATGAGAGGACATTGTGCTGACAGTAATTTCTTAATTTATAACAGAAAAGATATTTCAATGGAAAGTAAAATAAATTTCTTTGAAGAAAATAAATTTAAACTTCAGGATCAAAGATATCAAATAATATCTCTACTAAGAACTAAAATGATTTTACAATCCTATCTTATAAATATTCCTAAATATTTAGGCTATAAATCATGGTCCCCATTTTTAGAAATAGATTTAGCTATTGCGATGTTAAATGTGAGTAATAAAAGGAGAAAAAATAGAAAATGGCAATTAGATTTTTTTGTTAAAAATAATCTAGATCTTGAAAGTAGAAAATTAAAATTTAATACAACTAATTTATTAGATTATAATTCTATAAAAAGGTTTCCTCTTGAACCCTTAGAATCTGAAATTCTCAGTGAAATAATTGATGTTAAATATCTTAATTTTATTAATAGTAATATTTTTCAAAATAGATACTCTGACTATAAGAACAACTTATTATCATTGCCAAAAATTGGAAAAATCATGAAAACGATAGGTTTAAAATCAGTTTTTGCAAAAGCATATTATGCTTATTTGTGTATTTTACCTTTTCAATATGTTTTGAAGAATTTTAAAATAAAAAAATAATTTAATTAAAGATGACAAAAAATATAATAAATGAAAATTACTCTCCGATTGCAATTTTTGCTTATAAAAGAATAGATCATCTAAAGAAAACAATTAATTCTTTAAAAAAAAATCCAGAGTCCAAGTTATCTGATTTATATATATTTTCAGATAACTATAAAATAAAAGATGATAAAGAAACCGTATTGCAATTAAGAGAATATTTAAAAACAATTGATGGATTTAAAAGTGTAAAAATTATCTTAAGGGAAGAAAACTATGGATTGTCAAAATCTATTATTTCAGGGATTAATTATTGCTTAGAAAGAGAAAAAACAATAATTGTTATTGAGGATGACATGATTACTTCAAAATATTTCTTGGATTTTATGAATAAAGGCTTAAAAAAATTTGAATCTGTTAATGAGGTTATAAGTATACATGGATGGACATTCCCTACCAAAAGAAAGCTTCCAAATGTTTTTTTTCTTCAAGGAGCAGATTGTTGGGGATGGGCCACATGGAAAGAGCAATGGAAAATCTTTAATGCTGATGGAAAAGATCTCCTTAACAAGTTAAAAAGCAGAAAATTAATAAAAAAATTTAATTTAGATGGTAATTTTAATTATTTAAAGATGTTAGAGAATCAAATAAATGGAAAAAATGATTCTTGGGCTATAAGATGGCATGCATCTGCATTCTTAGCTGAGAAGCTGACCCTTTATCCTTCAAGAAGTTTAATTAAAAATATAGGTAAAGATGGAAGTGGTACACATTGCGATAACGATTCATCATATGAAAGTGAATTAACAAAATCTAAAATTATAATTGATAATGATCTTTTAATTAAAGTTGATAAATTGTCTTATAAAGCTATGGTGAAATTTTACGCCAATGTAAATGGTTCTTATTTTAGAAGAATTATTAATTATTTAAGGAGAATTTTAAAAGGTATTAAAAAATCTATAAAATATAAAAATTTTACATTATGGTAATTTATTCTAGTTAATAAAATAAATAAATTATGTTTAAAAAAAGTATTTTCGAACAAATACTTCTAAAAGATGAATTTAAAGAGAAACCACCAGTTTTAATTGATATTGGTGCTTCAGGATTATTACATAAAGAATGGAAAGAAATTGCTAAATATAGTATTTGTATATGCTTTGACGCAGATGATAGAGATTTTAATATTTCTGTAAACGAATCTAAATTATTTAAGAAACTTATAAAAATAAACAGAATTGTTACAGCAGATGATAGGGAAAAAATTAATTTTTATTTAGCTAAATCTCCCCATTGTTCAAGTATCTTGCAGCCAGATATAGAATCTTTAAAAAATTGGTCATTTAATAAACTTTTCCAAATTGAAAAGGTAAAAGAATTAGAAGCGATTAATCTTAATAGAGTTTTAGAAGAACTAAATCTTAACTATGTTGATTGGTATAAATCTGATTCTCAAGGGATTGATCTTAGATTGTTTAAAAGCTTATCTGATCAAATAAAGAATGAGATTTTGACCGTTGAGTTTGAACCAGGAATTATTGATTCCTATAAAGGAGAGGATAAACTTTATGATGTATTAAAATATTTTAATAAGTTAGATTTTTGGATAACTAATATTATTATTAAGGGTTCTCAAAGAATTGTTGATCATGATAAAGATAATTTAAATTTATTACAGAGAAGAGGAATGCGTTACTTTTTAAAAAGCGCTCCAGGGTGGTGCGAAATATCTTTTCTTAATAATTTTAGTCAAAAGAAATCTAAAAGAAATTATTTTCTAGGTTGGATTATTTCAACCTTAAAAAAGGAACATGGATTTGCTTTGAAAATTGCTAGAGAAGGATTCCAGTTATTCGGAGATGAATTATTCTTAAAGATGAAAAGATTTTCGAGAAGTAAGTTTTTTGTTGGTTATTTAATTTTAATTTTCTATCTCCCTAGGTTTTTAAAAAGAATTTATAAAAAATGAAAGAATTTTTTGTTGGTAAAAAAGTCTTAATTACTGGGGGATTGGGTTTTATTGGCTCAAACCTTGCGAGAAAGTTAAATTATCTTGGTTCCAATGTAACTATCTTAGATAGTTTAATAGAAACACAAGGAGGGAATAAATTTAATATTGATGACTTTAAAAATGATGTAGATTTATACATTGGTGATATTAGGGATAAAAATAATCTAAGAGAACTTATAAAGGGAAAGGATATATTATTTAATTTGGCATCTCATACAAGTCATAAAGGTTCCATGTTAGATCCTTTGATGGATTTAGATATAAATTCCAAAGCACAATTAAATTTATTAGAGATATGCAAAGATATAAACCCAAATATAAAAATAATTTTTGCAAGTACTAGACAAATATATGGTAAGCCTAATTATTTACCTGTTGATGAAAAGCATTCATTAAACCCTCCTGATGTAAATGGAATAAATAAATTATCAGCGGAATATTTTCATATTCTTTACCAAAAAGTATATAAAATTAAGTCTGTTATTTTACGTTTAACAAATACATATGGTCCTGCTATGCGGATTAAAGATGCAAAACAAACATTTTTAGGGATTTGGATAAAGCAATTATTAGAAAATCAACCAATTACAATTTTTGGAGATGGTAAACAAATAAGAGATTTTAACTATATTGATGACTGTGTTAATGCTTTGATAATAGCTTCAGAAAATAAATTTGCTGAAGGAAAAATATTTAATGTTGGATCAGATGAAAAAATATCTCTAACAGACCTGGCTAAGTTGATGATTAAAGTAAATGGCGGAGGGGAATTTGTATATAAGGCATTTCCCTCAGATAGAGAGAAAATTGATATTGGAGATTATTTTTCCGATATATCATTTTTTAAGAAATCTCTAAATTGGACACCTAATTTCGCTCTTGAAAAGGGTTTAAAATTGTCTTTAGATTACTATAGAAGAAATTTTATTTATTATATTAATTAAAAAAAAAGAAACATGATTATTAAATTTAATGACTTTACAAGGGAGTCTAAAGAACTTATAGATAATCAAAAAGAAGCTTTTGATAGGGTTCTTAAATCAGGTTGGTTCATCCTTGGGAATGAATTAAAAAACTTTGAACAATTATGGGCACTTTCCTGTAAAACAAAATTTTGTACAGGTGTTGGAAATGGATTAGATGGATTAGAGATTATTTTAAGAGGATTAAGTATAGGGAAGGGAGATGAGGTTATAACAACGCCGATGACTGCTTTCGCTACGATACTTGCTATCGTTAGAGCAGGAGCAATACCTGTCCTCGCAGATATAGATCCTAATACTGCTTTATTATCAATTAATAGTGTAAAAAGATGTATTACAAAAAAGACAAAGGCTGTTTTGCTTGTTCATATTTACGGACAATTAAAAGATTTATATGAATGGAAAAAATTATGTAAAAGAGAAAAAATTTTATTGATAGAGGATTGTGCTCAATCACATTTGGCAAATATAAATGGAGAATACGCAGGATCCTTTGGTGAAGCTGGATCATATAGCTTTTATCCTACTAAGAATTTAGGTGCAGTTGGAGATGCAGGAGCAATAATTACAAATAACGATAGACTTGATAAAAAATTTAAAATTTTACGTAATTACGGACAGACAGTTAGGTATGAGCATCCTTATGAAGGACAAAATAGTCGTCTTGACGAACTTCAAGCAGCTTTATTAGTTGAAAAATTAAAATACCTAGAAATTTATACATCTCGTCGCCGTGATATCGCAAAATTATACTTTAGGTACTTAAAAAATAATTCTATTTTTATGCTCGAAGAACCTAAACAATATTCTTCGCATGTTTTTCATCTTTTCGTTGTGCTTACTGATAAAAGAAAAAAATTATTAAGCTATTTAGAAGAAAATGGTATAATTTCTTTGATCCATTATCCAATTCCAGCTCATAAGCAAAAGTCGATTTCAAATTTCAGAATAGATCCAAAGGGTATTATAAACTCTGAAAATCATTCAAAAAAATGCTTGTCTCTTCCCTGTAATCCATTTTTATCTGATTCTGAGTTAAATTACATAATTGAAAAAATAAATGATTTTAAATAAACAAGAAAACTACGTTACTATATTTAATTATTTATTTATTCCTCAAGGTCTAGCTCTTTATAAATCTCTTGATTCATATGCTGGAGATTTTTGTTTATGGGTTTTATGCGTAGATGAAATAACTTTTGATTTGCTTAATAAAATGAATTTAAATAAAATTAAATTGATTAAACTTTCTGAATTTGAAAATAATAATTTAAAAAGAGTAAAAAAACAAAGATCAATAGGTGAATATTGTTGGACATTAACCCCTTTTTCATTCAAGTTTGTTTTTGATTTAATTCCTGATTTAGAGAGACTAACTTATGTAGATGCTGATTTATACTTTCTAAAAAATCCTCGACCTATTTTTGAGGAGTTTGAAAATTCGGGAAAGAATGTTCTCATAACAGAACATGCATTTGATGCTGAATATGATCAGTCTTTTGAGACAGGAAAATATTGCGTTCAATTTATTATTTTCAAACGCTTCAATACTGATTATATATTGAAGTGGTGGCAGGAGAAGTGTTTAGAAGAATGTTCAGCAGATCAATCAAATGGTTTATTTGGGGATCAAAAATATCTTGATTTATGGCCTAATTTATTCATTAACGATGTACATATATTAGAAAAAAAGTTTTTTTTCCTAGCACCATGGAATTGTTTTAGGTTCCCTTATAGTGAAGCAATAGCTTTTCATTTTCACAACTTGAGGATAATTTCTTATGATCTTGTTGAATTAGGTTCTTATCCAATACCGAAAACTGTCATTAATAACGTTTATAGACCTTATCTCTCCATATTAAAAGATATAGTTTTCTCTCTTGAAAGACTAAATTTTAAAGTAACAGCCCAAAGTCAAAGGACTTTTATATTAAAAAGAGTTTATAGAAAGTTTAAAAAGTTAATTCTTAAATTAAATCAATTATTTTTTACTTCATCTTTGGATTGGTAATTGCTATGTATAAATTGAGGTCTGTAAAAAGTACACTAAACTTTCTTGGGGTTTTAATGTTTCTTTATCAAATAACTTCTATTTTTAATGCTTATTTTTTATTTAAAGTTCCTTTCGGTAGTGATTATTCTTATATCTCAATACTCTACCCATTCATTATATTTCCTTTTTATTTCTTCTCAATAAGTAAATTAAGTCATAACCATCAATTTACAGATAAAGTTGATAATCTTCTAAGGATTATTGGTTATTTATGCCTAACATTTAGTACATTTATTTTAAGTTTTTCTTTAAATAATTTTATTTCAAATTTTGGTGCTAGTGATATTAGAGATCTCATGTTGAATCCAATTGGAACATCTCAGGAAAATTTCATAGCATCTTATATTCCTATTGTAAGTACTATTAGCTTAGTATTTGCATTCTATTCTGCTATAAAGGGAGAAGCTAATTTATTAGTTTTATTTATAATTGCCCATATATTTATAGAAATTTCGACTTTATCAAGGGCAGGGTTTATTAATATATTTTGGTGCTCATTTATTTTTTTTTATAGAAGAAAAGTTAAATTACAAAAAGTATTTGTTTTTCTTGTTTTTTTGTTTTTGATACTTTTATCTATAAGCATTAGTCAAGGTAGATTAATATTAGGTTTTGATAGGATTTTAAATATCGTAATTTCTCCTTTTAATTCTTTAGCTAGATATTCTGCCGAATCATTTGCATTACCAAACTATACTTTTGAAAGTATTAAAAGTGTTCCATACGAAACTGTACTATTTGGATTTCCAATGATAAAAATATTTACTTTTTTTAATTATCCCGCTGTTGAGTATTTTTATAATTTTTTCCGAACCGATTTCTTCTTGATTTATGTTGGAGATGTGGCATCTTACTCTAATATTGTCCATCCATTTCCTTCATTATTATTACATAGTAGTAATTTCTTTGGAGCGATATTTGGCATCTTGTTTTGGTGTTTCCTTTATTTATACTCGTTTAGATTAAATGTTGCAGCGGCTTCAATAATGTTTTATTTAGTTCTTTTTTTAGGGATGTATAACTATACAATAATGAGCCCAAGCTCTTGGATAGCAATAATATTAGGTTTTTTATTCTTCTCAAGATTATCTTTAAAAGAAAAAAATTAAAAAAGTTTAATATGGAAAAACTAATCCAAATAATTACAATAACAAAAAATAATATTAATGATCTTGAGAGGACTTTAAATTCATTTAAATCAATTAATCCAGAATTATTCAGGGTAGTTATAGTTAGTGGCTCTACAAATAATAATTCTGAAGAAAGCCAATTAGTAATTTTTTATAAAGATTTCTTTGAAATAATTTATAAAATCCAAATTGGAAGTGGGATTTTTGCAGCAATGAACGAAGGAATTAATGCTTCAAAATATGGTTGGTTACAATTTATTAATGCAGGCGATGAGATAATAAAAGCAGATTCAATATTTAATAATTTAAATAATAGAAAATATTTAAAATATGATGCCATATTTTGTAAAGCTGAAATAGTAGATAAATTTGGAAATTTCATATCTTATCAACCTATTAAATATTTTAATAATAGAAGGATACAATTTTTTCTTCAAAAAATTATGCCAGATTCATTTTCTTCATGTCATCAAGCTATATTTATTAATTATAATTTTCATATTAACAATCTTTATAAAGAAGAATCATTAGCATCTGATGCATACATAATTGATAAAATTGTTAAAAATGGGAAGTTTCTATTTTTTAATACATTAGTTTCTAAATTTTATGCTGAAGGTATTTCTTCACTTAATCCTGAAACTTTTGATAAAGCAATAAATTATTCAATTGCGTCTATAAGAAATAAACAATTTTTTAGACCAATAAAAATTTTTATTAAATATTTAATTTTTTCTATTTTTAGGCTTAAAGATATTAATAAATTTAGGAAATGGAGGTATCAATTTATAAGTGAAATATTAAGAAGTTCAAATAAGAATAAAAATATAAAAGATTAAATGCAAAAATTTAAATATATAGATTTATAAAGGTGAAATTTAGTAAGTTAATAATTAATGGAAAAGTAATTGATGATGGTTATCAAAAAGTATCTGCATTATCTCCTTCATTTCAATATGGTCTAACTGTTTTTGAGGGAATAAGAGGATATTATCTAATAAATCAATTTAATTTTTTCCTATTAGAAAAACATCTTCAAAGGTTACTATTATCAGGACATTTAATAGGTTTTAAAAATTTACCAGAATTTTCAGAATTGATTTCTGATATTAATTTATTAAAAGAAAATTGTGATTTTAAAGAAGATATATATATTAAATTTATTTTATGTTTTATTGGGAGTGGAAATTGGTCTCAACAAAATTCTCCTGATAGGGTTTGTTTTGCATATCCTTTAAGTTCATGCTTTAGAGATAATCAACCTTTCTCTGCTGACGCCAAAATTTCATCAATTAATAGAATAACATCAAATACTCTTCCACCAAAAATAAAGTGTGGAGCAAATTATATTAATAGTCGTTTGGCATTTATAGATGTAAATTCAAATAAA
>CEUU01024632.1_pt1 | contig 17079 bp, 14 predicted proteins | sample 531321 | NCBI WGS metagenome assembly CEUU01 (sample SAMEA2622658, study PRJEB7988) | marine metagenome | isolation source: saline water (ENVO:00002010), including
CGAAAGACAGGACTTCTGGGCATCACGCCAGCGACAGGACATCGAAAACCAACGCGCCGATTCCGATCCAGAGGAACATACGGAGGATTGGACTTCTGGACCAAACTCTCTGAGCCTTATCGTTGATTCTGTCGAAGGAGACGAAGTCGTCATACGGATCGAAATAGCCGATAGCGACCCGATTAACGGTTGGGGTTTGCAGTTGGACTACGATAATAGAGAACTCGAGTTCAACCAATTCATTCCGGGTGGATTTATCGGTGGTAGTTTTATTCCTCTCTTTAAGGAAAATGATGATGGTGTTCAAGTTGGTGGAGCGCAGTTAGGTGGCCAAGGAGAAATGAGCGATGGAAACGGAGTCTTGGGTTCGGTCAAGTTAAAGGTTATTGGATCGCTCCCAACATGGATCAACGCCAGTAGTCTGGACCTTAAGGGTAACTTGGAAAATGAAATAAATCTGACCAACAGTCAGATTGAGATTGAACGTTGAAAAAATGCACCGATCACTATTAACTCGGTCATGCTCTTCCATACTGTGGAGAGTCTGCATGACCGAGTTAATTTTCTAAGCAATAGTCACTTAGTACGTCTCAGACTGTCTATTTTGCAGATGCGCACCAAATGGCCATTTGCCTCTTCATGGTCATTTGGTGCGGCAATCCGTCAATTTTCGACCTAAACCCTCACCCACACGACAAACTAAAAACCTCTACTAAACTATACTGCTTACAATCTGCTCAGCTGCTTGTTCTATTGACATTACCGTCGTATCGATTCGAATTTCTGGCGCTTCGGGTAGCTCATAGGGACTGTCAATACCCGTAAAGTTTTTTAATTCTCCGGATCGTGCTTTGGCATACAACCCCTTCACGTCACGCTCTTCTGCCACGTGCAGCGGCGTGTCAATAAAGACTTCGATAAATTCTCCCGGTGCCACCATTTGACGAACCATTTCTCGTTCAGATCGGAAAGGCGATATGAACGCCGTAATCACAATAAGACCTGCGTCCGTCATCAACTTTGCCACTTCGCCAACGCGCCGAATATTTTCAATTCGATCCGCTTCTGTAAAGCCCAAATCCTTATTTAGTCCGTGACGCACGTTGTCTCCGTCCAGTAGAAACGTGTGGCGATTTAAGCTAGCGAGTCGCTTTTCTACCGCATTGGCAATCGCCGATTTACCCGCACCAGACAGACCCGTCATCCACAGCACAAGCGGCTTCTGGCTTTTCATTTCTGCACGCCGCGTTCGATCAACCTCCGTGTCCTGCCAGTGAATATTCTGCGAACGGCGCAGAGCAAAATGAATTAGTCCAGCCCCAACGGTGCCGTTAGTCATTTTGTCGATAAGAATAAATCCGCCCAGTTCTCTATTATCGACGTAAGGCGCAAAAGGCACCGAGCGATCGGTAGTAACAGTCACCACGCCTATGGCGTTAAGCGACAGGGTCTTTGTCGCCGTGCGCTCTAGCGTATTGACGTTGATTTGATGCTTGGGCTGCGCAACCGTGGCGGAAACGGTTTGCGACCCCATTTTCATATAGTACGAGCGCCCGGGTATGAGCTGTTCCTCGTACATCCAGATCAGCGTAGCATCAAATTGATCAGCCACCTCCAGAGGCGCTTTAGCTGCCGAGATTACCTGTCCTCTAGAGCAATCAATTTCGTCTGTGAGCGTAAGAGTAACCGACTGCCCTGCTGTAGCCTGTTCCAGATCTCCGTCAAAGGTGACGATACGATCCACACGCGATGTCCTCCCTGATGGGAGAATACGCACCTCGTCGCCTTGCTTGATGGCGCCGCTGGCGACCTTGCCCGCAAAGCCTCGAAAGTCGAGATCGGGTCGGTTAACCCACTGAACCGGCATTGAAAAGTCGGCCTGTTGACTAGCTGCTTCCTCGAGTTCGACCGTTTCTAAGTGATGCATCAACGGCGCCCCCTGATACCAAGATGTATTAGTCGAAAGCGCCGTAATATTGTCTCCTTTAAAGCCAGAAATTGGAATCGCCGTAAAATCTTCGATACCAATGGATTGGGCAAACTTAGTGTAATCCGAGACGATCTCTTCAAATATGCTCTGGGAAAAATCGACTAGATCCATTTTGTTAACGGCCAGTATAACGGAGCGAATCCCGAGCAGATGACACAAATAGCTATGGCGTCGCGTCTGAGTCAGCACGCCTTTTCTGGCATCGATGAGAATAACGGCCAGTTCTGCAGTAGAAGCACCCGTAACCATATTGCGCGTGTACTGCTCGTGACCAGGCGTATCGGCTACGATAAACTTGCGCTTCTCTGTGGCAAAGAAGCGATAGGCCACGTCGATGGTGATCCCTTGCTCGCGCTCCGCGGCCAGCCCGTCTACCAGCAGCGCAAAGTCGATTTCCTGGCCCTGCGTGCCCTGCGTCTTGCTGTCGGCTTCAAGCTGGGCTAGCTGGTCTTCAAAAATCATCTTGCTGTCGTAGAGGAGACGTCCGATCAGCGTTGACTTTCCGTCGTCAACGGATCCACAGGTAATAAACCGCAGAAGCGATTTGTTCTGCTGTGCTTCTAGGTAGGCGTTAATATCCTCAGCTATCAGAGCGTCTGTTCTATATACGGGATCGGTCATTTATCTCCACACTATTTTCTAGAAATAACCTTGCTGCTTTTTGATTTCCATAGACGCGCCCGGATCTTTGTCTATCGATCGGCCCTGACGCTCAGAAGTCGTGGTTAACAGCATCTCTTGAATGATATCGGGAAGCGTTCGGGCTTCGCTCTCAATTGCTCCCGTAAGCGGATAGCAGCCCAACGTTCGGAAGCGAACCGAGCGCATCACCGGCTCTTCGCCTTTTTCTAGGGGAAAGCGCTCGTCGTCTACCATGAGGATTAACCCATCGCGCACCACCGTTGGACGCGGCGCCGAAAAATACAGCGGCACAATCTCAATACCCTCCAGATGGATATACTGCCAGATATCTAGCTCCGTCCAGTTGGAAAGCGGAAAAACCCGAATGCTTTCCCCCTTAGCTTTCCGAGCATTATAAAGCGACCAGAGTTCCGGTCGCTGCGCTTTGGGTTCCCATCGATGCTGGGCCGTGCGGAAGCTAAAGACGCGCTCTTTTGCACGCGACTTTTCCTCATCGCGTCGCGCACCACCAAAAGCAGCGTCAAACTTCCATTTCTCCAAGGCCTGCTTTAAGCCTTCAGTCTTCCAGAGGTCTGTGTGCAACGCCCCGTGATCGAACGGATTAATTCCCTTCTCCTTGGCCTCAGGATTCTGATAGACCAAAAGTTCCATGCCCGCCTCTTTAGCGGCCTTGTCTCGGAGCCTATACATATCCTGAAATTTCCAGGTAGTATCGACATGCAGCAGGGGAAACGGCGGAGACGATGGATGAAACGCCTTCTTGGCCAGATGGAGCATCACGGCACTGTCTTTGCCAACTGAATACAGCATCACGGGATTTTCGGCCTCCGCTGCAACCTCGCGCATGATGTGTATCGTCTCAGATTCTAGGCGCGAAAAGTGGGTAGAATACGACATAAATATGCTCCAAAATATCTTTTAATTTCAAAACCGAAGGGCAAGGTGCCCGCCTAGAAAATGCGACAGGGGAGAGACGTTGTAAATCTCTCCCCTGTCGGTGCTCCAAATGAGCATCGCCTCAATAAGGCAATCACGCTCAGTCCAGCAGTTCCTCCACGCGTTCGGAAGGACGGGCAATGACGGCCCGCGATCCGCACACGACAATGGGCCGATTCATCACTTCGGGGTGAGCTAAAAGCAAACCAATAAGCGCTTCCTCCTCGTTATATTTGCTTATATCCAGCCCCAGCTTATTGAACGAACCCAGATGTAACATGTCTTGGGGCTCAACGTCAAGCATCTGAAAGAAGTTTCTGAGCTGGGCCTCACTCGGAGGGTTTTCTACGTATTTAACGACGTCGAACTCGACGCCTCGGTCGCGCAGTATGGCTAGCGCACCATTTGACTTGCTTCAGTTTAGGTTGTGATAAACCGTAATCTTTTCCACGCTGTATTTCTCCTTTTGAGCAATACCTGATCGGGCACAGGTCCGCCAACCATCAATCGCAATTGTCTAATCTATTAAAGTATGGGCATCATACAAGGCACAGCCTCTATTTACCTCACCATACCCTCGGGAAAGCCGCGCGGGTCGGCCTCGTGCGGCGTTACGTCACTTGTGCATAGCTGCCAGTTGAGCAGCCTGTACTCTAAAGTGTGTTGCACCCCGTCGTATTCGGCTCGACCATACGCATTGTCCAGTTCGTGCGGGTCGGACGATAGATCGTATAACTCGTGACGACCGCTCGATCGACGCACCAGCTTGTGGTTGGCAGTGCGCACCATGTGCGCGCGACAAACGCTCTCTGGATACTCCTGCTGCTGCAGACCCTTGGGATAGTAGATTCCGTTAGGATCGCCTGCCACTCCATCCGAAGGCTTACCCTCAAAGCAGTGCGGTTCGTGACCATCGTATCCGCCCTCGGCAAATACAGCGCGATGGGGGTCGGCGTTCCCCCCACGCAGTGCGTCTACCTGCGAGCGCGCAAAATGCGTGTGCTGCGCTTCGATCCCAACCAGCTCGAGCGTCGTGGGGACAATATCGAAAAGCTCCATCGGAGGTGCTACCACGTGGCCCTTCTCCATACCCGGCACGCGCACAATGAGCGGCACGTGCGTGAGGGTATCATCTAAACCGCTTGGCCACTTCTCCACCAAACCATAGTCGCCGGCCCAATCGCCGTGGTCGGAGAACGCAACGATCGCCGTATCGTCGGCCAGACCCGTTTCTTCTAGGGCATCCATTAACCCACCTAGCAAATAATCGACATAGGACGTCATCCCCAAATAGACGGCCATTACCTTGCGCAGCACAGCTTCGTCGGTGTGCTCAATATCGCGATATCGGCGAATCAACGCGTGGAAATCTGGCGCACCTTCCCCCCGCACGGGACGCAGCGGCGGCAGATCGTCCGGATTATACATATCGTGCCACGGCTGCGGTGCGTGATAGGTCGGGTGGGGAAAGCTAGTCGCCAAAAACATAAAAAAGGGCGGATCGTCTACGCGTCGGTTGCGTATGACGTCGGTTGCCCGTTCGTAGAGCAGTTCATCGCGCGAGGGGCCATTCATCGGACCGCGCAAAAAGCTGTAGTAGCCCGGCTGGCCGCGTTCGAACAGAAAAGGCGACTGACCGGCAGGCCTATCCGTTCCATATACGTTGGTCACGGAAGAGGCAAATGCGCCAGGAGCCAAGCAGTCATTTTTACCAAACCAGTGCACGTCATAACCGGCCTGCTTGAGATAGCGCATCGTATTGGGCTCGTGCGGCTGCAGCGGATTCCACAGGGTGCGATGGCCGCTCACGTGCGGATACCACCCCGTCATAAAAGCACAGCGCGAGGGCGTGCACACCGTATGCTGCACGTGGCACTGGTCAAAGCGCGTACCCTCTGCTGCCAGCCGATCAAAGTTCGGCGTTTGCACCAGCGGGTGGCCGTAGCAGCCCAACACGTCGGCGCGCATCTCGTCGGGGTTCACATAGATGATGTTCAAGGGCAACCTCCCAGCACTATTTCCAATTTGGACGGTCCATACTGAACGTCTCCGTAACGGCGACGTAGTCGAGATAGCCCAACCGACCGAGCGGCTGCATGCCCCTCGTATCGACAAAGCCGTCTCGCAAAAAACGATCGTCTATATGCACGCCAACGACTCGACCAAAAACGGCCGTGTTCGGCTCATCGCCCTCTGCTTCTAGTTTGACAAACTGCGTAACAACACACTCGAGATGAGCCGGGCTCTCGGCCACGCGAGGCGGTTTCACCCGTTCTGATTGCACTTTACGCAAGCCGGCATATTCGAATTCGTCGACGGTGGACGGCGCGGACACCGCCGAGGCGTTCATGGCCTCGCGAAGCGCCCACGTTGCTAGGTTGACGACAAACTCCCCTGTCTCAATTGCATTTTTAATCGAGTCTTTCAGGCCGCCAAAATCGTGGCTACCCGTGCCCGAAAACATCACCTGCGGTGGCGTGTAGGCGACGGCATTAAAAAACGAGTACGGCGCTAAGTTGACACAGCCCGATGCATCCACCGTAGAGATCCAACCAATCGGTCGCGGCAGCACGAGCGCATTAAACGGATTGCGCGGTAAGCCATGACCCTCTTCTGGACAGTAAAACATCTAATCGTAATTGCCCTGTCTGTGATCTCCCAGCAAACGAAGCTGGCGCGGAGTTGCATGTTCTAATAGCTGTTTGTCAAATTGGAAACGATTTAAATAGGGCGGAAACTTTTGCGTTATCATGCGCTGCGCGTAATGCACCTGAAGCAAGTAGCGTGTCTGTGCGCTGGTGTTAGCCGTGCCTCGATGCCACACTTCCGAGCGAAAAAGTACAGCGTCTCCCGCTTTACATAAGATGCTTTGCTGTTCGGCTCCCTCCCAAGAATTCTCACCACGTTGAGGCGGCCGACCAGCCCGATGGCTACCGGGCACAAATTGAGTCGGTCCCAGAGCTGGGTAGATATCATCAAGATAGAAGTGTAAAGTAGAGATAAAAATAGGAATCTGCACACGCTCGTCGCGCATTATATCTTCGGGAAGGTTGAGCGGCTGCCAGTCGGCGTGCAGTGGCTGGTCTGGTCGACCTGGACCCGTAACCCAAGCCGTCATACCAAGACAGTGACAATCAGCACCGTGTATGGACTCAACGACATCAATGATGTCCTCGCAGTCGAGATACTGGGCAAAAAGCAAGTCCTTATTAAAAACGTTATTAATACTCTTTTCTAAAAAAGAGTCTTCAGTGGGGCTCGTATAATGGTCGTAACTGTCTGGATCAACTGTCAGCGCATCTATTGCCTGACGCAGTGCGGCGATTTGGCTTGCGTCCAGCACGGCCGGAAAGTAGGCAAAGCCGCTTTCGCGCATAGCGCGCACGTAACCTTCCAAATCGGCCTGAGGCTGAAGTGGAAGCGGAAGTGTAGTCAAAATAATAACGCTCCTATTGTAATACGGCTAACGAGCCGGTGAGTAAACTATTTCGTCTTTGCACGCGTCCCCATCGCCTTTACGTAGAGGCGGCTGATTGCTATTCGCCGCCCCTTTTTTGTTCGCTAAATAGCAAGGCAAACAGTATAAAGACTACGATTGCCATGAGGGCGGGTATCGGCCATATTTGCGACCAGGCGTGTCCGCCATCGGTGCTGAACTGCTCAACCATATACCCGGACGCTTTGGCCCCAATCAAGGCGCCCACGCCGTACGTCAGCAGCGCAATAAATCCCTGTGCGCTGGCCCTGAGTGAAGGACCGGCATGCCGGTCAACGTAGATTTGACCCGTGACAAAGAAAAAGTTGAAGCATATCCCGTGCAATAAAATACCCGCATAGAGCATCCACTCCGCGCCCTCCGCAAAGAGTACGTAGCGCAACGCCCACGCACCTATGGCGACCAGAAGCATTTTTTTAACGCCCAAATGGCGAAAGAAAAACGGCATGAGCAGCATAAAGACGATCTCTGACATTTGGCCAAACGTCATTTTACCCGCCGCATTTTGCACCCCGATCTCATTGAGAAAAAGATTGGCAAAGTTGTAGTAAAACGCCAGCGGAATAGAAACCAGCAGCGATCCTATGGCAAATACGGCAAACGATCGGTCCCGCAAGAGTGCCAGCGCATTTAGCCCCAATACGTCTACTATACGCATGCGCTGACCGGACGCACGCGGCGGCGTATGTGGAAGGAAAAAAGCGAAAACGCCCGTCAATACGGAAGCAAAAGCCGCTATTTTCATGGGGAGCGCAGTCGACTCGATTTCCAGTATGCCGACCAGCCAACCGGCGGCAATCCAGCCGATAGTACCTAACACGCGCACCTTGGGGAACTCACTCCCGGAATCGCTCATCTGGTGAAAGCAGACCGCATTGGTCAGAGCAATAGTTGGCATATAGCATAGCATCATCAGCAGCAATCCAAAAAAGAACGTCGTGGGCTCTTCAAGCGTGGATACCCAGAAAAGACACGCTGCTGCAATGAGATGTAACAACCCCAGAATGCGCTGTGCAGAGAAAAACCGATCGGCGATCAGCCCGACAAAAAAAGGCGAGACGAGCGCAGCCCACGCGGCGGCACTGTAGGCATCGCCAATATCCGTGCCGTCAAATCCCATTGTGGAAAGATACGTGCCTAGCGTGACATACCACGTTCCCCAGGCAAAAAATTGTAGAAACATGCCGACCGAAAGCTGAAGTCGTACTCTGGAATCCATATGTGTATCAGTCTCCCCTAGGCTCTCTCCGCAGAGACGGCTTCCTCAACTGCAAGCAGCAGGTTGGCACTCTTACCGGCTGGCGTAGTGGTCAAACCAGCTATCTAAATAAGATTGGGTTAACATTTCTTGCACAGGAACGCACTTAATGGGTTTGGGCATATACTCGTCCATGCCCGCTGCAATACACTGCTCCCGCGTTCCTTCCATTGCATTCGCTGTCAGCCCTATAATGAGCGTGTGCTTACCATGCGGCTTCTCCAACGAGCGAATACGCTACGTCGCCTCTATCCCCCCCCATAACGGGCATCTACATATCCAACGGCCTGCTTGACAATTCGAAACTGAATCTCTTCAACCTGCTCATCGGACCCACTGAGCGCGATAACGAGATCTCTCTGATCGACCTCGCACAACAGCACCTGAATTTCGCGATCCGTAAAGTCTACCAACGCGGCAGATGCAGGCGAATCCGCACATAAGCGTCTGCGTTACCGTTTTTTATATTCTTTTTGAAGATTTTTGGCCTGTTTTTCAAGCGCCTCGCGGTTGAGCCGCAAGAATGAGTGCTTGCTCATCGTACACTCTCTTGCCGTTGTGGGCACCAACTGTCCGCCCGCGGCACGTCAACAACGCAAAACGGCGCGAAACGCTCTATTGCGTTCGCGCCGTTACACCACAGTCTACCGCTCTTAGTAGTAAGGATCTTCCCCCGCTCCGTGATCGGTCACGTCAACAACTTCTTCAACCTCTGGCACGCCTTCTTTGATCATGCGCACCACACCGTCTCGGAGCGTCACGCTCGCCATACCGCAGCCTTGACAGCCACCGCCTAGCTGCACATACACTGTATTCTCCTTGACGTTCATCAAGCTAACCATACCTCCATGTGCCGCAACGCCAGGGTTGATCTGCTTTTCAATAACCTCGTGCACGCGTTGGGCTAAATCGCCCTCTAAATGCTCGGGTAGCTTGCGCGGACGTTCGATCTTAAAGCCACTGCCCATCAAACCATCGACGTAGTCAACGGTAGCTTCTTCGAGCAGGCTGACGCTATCCAGATTTATAAAGACTTCAAAGCCGTCAAAAGATAGGCGCTGGTCTGAGTCTTCTATTTGATCTTCAGAAACAAAGGCGAGCTTATAGTCTACCTTAAGCGATGACTCAGACCGCGCGCCTATGCGCAATCCTTTAATCGGTTTTTCGTTCTGGGCGACTAGCTCCGCTATCTTTTTTTCTGCAGCTTCCGTTATCGTGATCATGCCATGCCTTTCGCGGATTCAACTTCACACCATCAAAGAAATGTACGCGCAACCGATAAAGGGTCAAGGAGCGGACAAATGTGCCGTATTACAAGTCCACCATACGCGCGATTTGAGAGGCGACATATCAGCCGATATATTAGTCGTCATTCGTTCATAATGAAGTTGTAACCGACTGGAGATGCGCGCGATGGAAAAGTTTGCACCACTCAATATGACCCCAGAAGAGCTAATTGAATACACTCCTGAATGGCATGGTCAACGCTTTGAAGACGGCCGGCCCAAAGTACCCGACGACGTCATCGAACGCATGCGCCAAGTCACTATCACGCAGGCTTGGGGCGTAGTGCGCGGCGAAGGCTACGAACACCAATTTGAGGGCAACTGGCAGTGTACGCACCCAGGCGGCACGCTGTGCGGACGGGCAGTGACAGCGATGTATATGCCGCGGCGTCCCGTTATGCGCCGAATTATGGACGAAAAAGGAGAACACACAGGACAGGTTGGCGACCAGATATCTTGGCCCATTGACGCCCTTGTGCAGGGCGATGTGTATGTCGCCGACGTATTTGGCAAAATTGAACAAGGACCCGTCATAGGCGATAACTTAGCTACGGCAATCTACGCCAATTCGGGCAACGGCGTAGTGCACGATGCGGCAGTGCGCGATTTGGAAGGCATCGAAGAGTTAGAGGGCTTTACAAGCTTTGTCCGCGGCTGGGATCCGTCTTATGCCTCGCCGACCATTATGCTATCCGGTATGAACTGTCCCATCCGCATTGGAAACGCGACCTGCATGCCGGGCGACATCGTGTTAGGCAAGCGCGAGGGCGTTCTTTTTATACCGCCGCATCTGGCCGAAAAAGTTGTCATGACCTCAGAAGTAATCCGCCTGCGCGACATGTTCGGCAAGCTGCGTCTAAACGAGGGTACGTATACACCCGGACAGATCGACCGACGCTGGTCAGATGATATCGAAGCAGACTTCTCGCGCTGGCTCGAGGATCACATAGACGAATTGCCGGTCCCTAAAGAAGCGATTCAGGAACTATTGAAAGAGCGCACGTGGTAAGCGAATCGGGCCGTTCTTTTCTCGGTTTTGTAGACCGTTTATTCTAACCATGCAGCTGATCGTTTCCGAGGACGAACGCGCAACGGGTGCGCTCACCCCCACTAGCTTGTGCACCGTCCTGCGCGATTTAAACGACCAAGGTTTTGCAACACTTTGGAACGCCGTTCCACCGCGCAACGTGTTAAAAACAAGCTGTGTAAACTAAAAATACCACACCTATGGGAATTGAATCATCCTATGGTCGTGGCATTTTTATTGGTCTGTAACGGTCTGTCCAAGCGAGACATTCAGCGCAACATGTTGCTGCTGATCTCATCCGACCTGCGGTAGCGTCACATCCGAGTCGCATTTGCGCGTTCTATGGATTTAAAGCGTCCCAGAAGAATGAAACGACTCTAGGACAGACCGTAGAGGGAATATATTCCACTCTCTCATATTTACCACCCCGGCCCGGCCAAATCTGTTTGGGGCTCCGAGTATCACCACCTAAGGCGCTTTTTGCAAAACGGGCGCAACGGTCGATCGCGCATGAACAGGTTGAGTGGGAACCAAGCCAGTACGTGAATCAGTTTGAGAACGAAAAGCAGCACTCTTTTCACGATATAGGTTCCCTCAAAACAGCTGGCGGGACACGGCAGCCATATACTCCGGCGAGTCGCCGTGGCGAAAGAGAAAACGAACTTGGCCCTGTTGATCAATCAAGTACGTATAGGTGGAGTGATCGGCGAAATAGTCGGCAGATTCTTCCTGTTTGTTCAGCGTGTAGTAGCCGCCATATTGACGCACCACGGCGTCTATTTTATCAGGCGTGCCCGTTAGGCCCAGCGCACCAATCTGAAAGTATGCCAAATACTCAGCTAGTTTTTCCTGCGTATCACGCTCTGGATCGACAGTAATAAAAATCGTCTGCAGGTCCGTTGGTTGCAGATCAAGCAACCGGTAGACAGCCGCCATTTTTGATAGGGTTACCGGGCAGATATCGGGACAGTACGTGTAACCGAAAAAGAGCATGGCCGGTCGGCCTTCGAGCTGTTGTAGACGAAACACCTCACCGCGCTGATCCTGTAGTTCGAACGACCCACCAATGCCACCGTAATCCTTGAGCGGAGGCACGTCTCTGGGTAACTCAACGGTCGGCTCAACCCGAACGGCAGCCTCGTCGGATGAGTCTGACGCACAGGACAGCAGCGCCATACCACACGTTAGTACACAGAGTCCGCGCTGCACCGAAGCCCATTTTTTCAATGATCATCTCTCCTATAAGCCCTTACGCACAGAGGCGCTAACCGCTCGCACAGAGCCGTCGGCAAAACGCAGCGTTAGATCTATTGAGTCCCCTGCGCGGGGTGGATTAGACAGGCCCATCAGCATAAGGTGTAAACCGCCCGATTCCAGAACCACCCGGCCTCCTGCCGGCAGGGGCACCCGCTCAACTTGGCGCATGCGCATCTTGCCATTTTCGTGCGTCATAGAGTGAATCTCGATGCGTTCGGCTGCAGATGACTCGGCGCTAACCAAGGCCGTCGCCATGTCTGAGTTATTTACCATGGTCATGTAAGCAGCGGCAATCGGATGGCCTCCCGGAGGCTCGCGCACCCACGCATCACGCACGACAACCAGACTTTCGTCCCTACTCTCACAGGCTACCCATAGCAGTGCCAACCCTACACCGCACAGCATTAGACGACCCTGCACGTTAAGCTCCCGGAGGCATGACCAGATACTCACCCTGACGAATGCCGTAGTTCGAATCCATCTGGCGATAGTCCGCGGCGGCGCGACCATTCCAGTCCCACACGACGCGACCGTCTTTGAGCGTCATTTCACACTGCAACCGCTCGCTGCCGTCTAACCGACCGCCAAATGAGTCTGCGTAGCCAAATTGCCCACTCATCTTGTTTAGCACGGCTACGTCACCAACGGCGCCAATGCTGAGGTGACCCAGTTCCGGATGACCAATTTCATCTGCGGGATTAATAGTAGAGCTCCGTATTACTTCCTGCAGGGGCATACCCATTACCAGAAATTTGGACATGGTCGTAACCATGTCTAACATCCCCATATTCATGCACAACACGTGTAGGTCGGTCGATATGGAATCTGGATAAAATCCTTGGGCTATAGCCGGCACGGCGTTGCGAAAACAAAACGAACCGGCACCGTGTCCCACGTCGAGAATAATGCCCCGCGCCCGCGCTTCGTACAGGTAGGGGAGCACTTTGCCATCTGCATCGAACCATGGTGTGGGTCCTCTAAAAACGTGCGTACTGATATCACCTGAGCGCAGCTTCTCGCCGAGGAGCTGGTAATAGGGGCGCTCTTTTTTAAAAAATCCGAAGTCGATCATCACGCGCGTATCGGCACGCATAGCCGCCTCTAAGCAGCGATCAACCGAAATCCATTCTGGACCGTAGTAATGGGCCGTCTTGATGCCGACCACCACATTTTCGTGATCGCGCGCGCAGGCGGCCGTCCGCTCAACATCCATGTCATAGGGATTCTGTTCGTGGCCGATATCCGTCATACCGACACCGCAAATATTAACCAACGCAAACAGGCGCGTTTGCACACGATCGATTACGCGGTGGCGAAAGTCTTCAAAGTTGCGCCAGCCGGCACTGCCCGTATCAACCATCGTCGTCACTCCGGTGCGAAAGGAAAAGCCGTCGGGCAATATGCTGTTGTCTCCAGCCCAGGCGTCGCGATGACCCGGCGTGGCGTAAGCATGCATATGTATATCGACCAAACCAGGTACGACATAGAGCCCGCTCACATCGATGCACTGCCCCACGTCTTCGGTCGGCAAATCTGCCGCAACGGCGACGATCTTACCGTCGCTCAGCGCCACGTCTAAGGCTGCATTGACGCCGTTTTTTGGATCAATTACATGCCCACCCTTTAAGACGATATCAAAAGCCATCGGCCTCTCCTCTACTCCAAGCGTTATCCGCGATCAAGCGCTGGTTTTCAGCGCGCGCTGTAACTGGTCCCTTTCGGCCAGAGACTGCAGAACTTCCTCATCACCTAAGTGTTCATCGTTAACAAAAACTTGCGGCACAGTCGTGCAACCATATCTCGATGTGCGCGAAGCGGTGGCTTCCAGCCCAAGATCATCGGCACATTCTTGATGTGGTAGGATGTACCTTGAGCGTCGAGTATTCTGCGCGCCTGCCAGCAGTATATGCAAAAACGGCTGAGGTAGATCTCTATATGAGCCATTATGCGCCTTGTATCTCGATGCTATACCGCCACGTCCCCTCGCGTCCACGCACCGTCAATTTGACGCCATATATCAGACGGATTCTGATCGCGCAGTTCGGGTGGCAAACGGTGTTCGCGCACGTTATCATAGCTTTCTAGCATGGCAAAGCGAACGATGGAAGCGGGCATACCCACGGCTGTGAATCCAGGATGACCAGTCGAGGGATAAGGGCCGCCGTGATTCATAGAGGGCACAACCGCCACACCCGTTGGCATCTTGTCATTGAGCAACCGCCCCACTTTTTTGCGCAAAACAGCGGCCACCCGCACATAGAGCGACTCGTCTGCGCCTGCGCTATCGCTGTAAATGCATCCGGTCAGATTCCCTTCAAAATGACGTGCAACCTCTACGGCTTGATCGGCATCTTTGGCAACGACCAACAAGCTCTCGTTACCAAAAGCCTCCGTTTGCAATGCTTCTGGATCTGCCACAAAAGCATCGCCAGAAACCCGCAGCAGTGTGTTGTTGAAACTGTAGCCGTTGCCACCACCGATCTGACCGCCGATTACGATCTCCGCTCCAGCCTTTTGTAGCGTCGCAACGCTTTCGACCATACTGCGCTCAACACTACCTGTCAGCAGCGTACCCACAGGCGCACTGCCAAACTGCTCTCGCGTCTGCTCGATAAAGGAGTCAGATTCAGGACCGTCAATCAGCACGACAACACCCGGATTGGTGCAAAACTGACCGGTGCCCATCAGACACGAGGTAACAAACTCTTCGACAATTTCCGCGCCACGCTCTTTGAGTGCTCCCGGTAAAACGTAGACCGGATTGATGCTGCTCAGCTCCATATAGACTGGCTTACCCGCCTTGTCGGCTGCCTCTTTCAGCACGAGCCCCGCACCCCGCGATCCGGTATAGCCCGTCGCGGCGATTTTAGGATGCGACACCAAACGTTTGCCAACCTCGTGGTCCGTGCGGTAAATCAACTGCACGGTTGCGTCGGGCATACCCGTCTCTCTGGCAGCGGCAAGCGCTTCTTCTGCCAGCAGTCGTGTCGTGCCTGGATGCGAGGAGTTTGCTTTACCAACAACGGGATTTCCAGCGGCAATGGCCGCGGCAAAATCGCCCCCGGCCACGCTGTTAAAAGCGAGAGGGAAGTTGTTGGGGCCAAACACGGCCACGCCGCCCCCAAGTGCACCAAACTTAGAACGAATACCACTAGCGGTGTCGATAATAGGATGCGTCCAAGAGCGTTCGCGCACGGATTGCGCAGCCTGACGAAGCTGCGACGTCGTGCGCGGCAGCTCAATATCTTTGAGTCGCGGCGAAACAGGCAGACCAGATTCGGCAAAGGCCATTTGGCAAATTTCGTCACCCCGCGTCTCGATGCGATCGGCGAAGCGTTCGAGAAACTGTGCCACGATCTCATCGCCTATCTCAGCAATTTGCTCTGCTGCCACCGCCGCCGCTTCGACGGCTTCTTCCACGTCTCCAGCGGTGCTAACTGGATAGACATCGCCCGTTTTCTCTTTTGTTGTCGGGTTGTCTGGCTGAAACGTGCCCTCGGTATCGGCGGGACGCCAAGTTCCAGCAATCAGTACGGGTTGTACTTTGGCCATTTATATATCCTTTTGTTACGCTGTTTCGGATGAATATACCGTCTTGTCTACGCAGATCCATCAAATTCTAAGTATAGCGAAGAGCACGGACGACAACGAATTGGTCAACGCAGTAGAATGCGCCTGCCAATGGGGGCAGCAAACCGCATTTTTAAGCGGGTCCTGCGTTGCTAAAAACGCCTTGTCCCTTGGCTGGCGTTCGATACCCCTCAACCATCATGCCCGGTCTTCCCTTGCTCTGACCACCGATCTGTTCATTGTCGGGTGCGCGGTAGCCAATGCGCACCAGACGCCGTTCTTTTTCAGTCTGGTTGATATATGAACCGTGGATCGTGTGTATGCAAAAACACACCACATCGCCGCGTTTGGCTGGAACGGCCACCGTGTCGTCGAGACGGTACTGATTCGTGGGCAGGTGCGGCGTGCAGGGTCCCTCTTCGGTCTCGATAACATGTTCCAGTGCACCTTGTTTGTGACTACCCGACAAGAAGCGAATCTCACCATTTTCATGGCAGGTATCGTCCAAGTGGACCAACACATCGACGTAGCGACCGTCAGCGTGTTGGTAGAATGCCCAGTCTTGATGCATGGGAAAGGGGTGACCCGCCTCCGGCGGCTTGATGTGCATAGTCGAGTGGTGCAACTCCACGTCAGGACCAATAAGCTGGCTCATGGCACCCGTTAGACGCGAGTTGGTCACTGCGCTAGACCACGCTTTGGAGTAGAAGTACAGATCGTGCATCGCTGTCAGCTTCGAGGCCTTCTCCGTCTCCTCGTCCATATATTGCTCGCGCCAAGGCCCTGTCCATCCTTTATCCGTGGTAGCCCAATCGACCACCAGACGTTCTAGTTCGGTCTCTAGCTCGTCCGTTTCTTCATGCGTGAACACTTCGGGTATGTGCACGTAACCGTGCTCGTTGTAAAAAGCTACCTGTTTTTCGGTCAGCATGTTGATACTTTCTCCTGTCAATGCGCGCTGATTATTTCTGTAACTGAGATCTCTTCACGAGATCCGCAATTCGAGTGGCCAACTAGTCAAGCGGGATCTGTTCATCGGTCAAATCGGCTTTTGCCGCCTCACCCGGCATGACAAACAACATGCCACTCTACTCGTCTTGGGCCAAAATGTGCAATCCCTTCGCCTTCATTGCCTCTAGTCCGTCCGTGCCGCCCAAACCCATACCGGTCATGATAAATCCCAGCACACGGGGTCCATACATATCAGAGACGGATCGAAACAGATAGTCGACCTAAGGTCTGCAAGGTCTGCAGTTTTACTCAGGCGGAACCAACGTCGTCTCAATCATAACGCCGTCCGCGCGCTACGCCTGTTGATCATAGAAGCCAATAGCGGCATAAACACAAAAGACATATGTTGGACGATGAGCAACGAGACGCCAAGTCATCGGGTAGAACTCGGCATCAACCCGTCTAACTCACCGGGACCTCCAGTGGAAAGCCCTAGGGCTACTACATCTATTTTGGCAGGGCCTCTGCAATAGAGGCCGGCCGCATAGTCTGCTTAAGTAGAAGTAAACGCTTCAGACAAAGCGCCGAGTGCGTTGCTGATACGAATCGGCACGCGTCCACTCCGCCCCCAAGACCTTAAGCCCGTCGACCGTATCCCATACCTAC